>CERU01007166.1_pt1 | contig 22821 bp, 21 predicted proteins | sample 530741 | NCBI WGS metagenome assembly CERU01 (sample SAMEA2620925, study PRJEB7988) | marine metagenome | biome: marine biome (ENVO:00000447); feature: deep chlorophyll maximum layer (ENVO:xxxxxxxx); material: "saline water (ENVO:00002010), including plankton (ENVO:xxxxxxxx)" | depth 30 m | reverse complement strand
GACTATGGGGAAGAAGCACGTGTAAGTAGAATAATTATTGATTTTTCATATTGGAGAAACAGTGACGGGGATTACCCTACACCGACATTAAAGTTGAGAATCAAAGACGCTACTAGTACTGGAGCTATTATTCACAGCGACAGTGACTCCTTTAATACGTGGGCTGCAAGTACAAGTAATTTACCTAATGCTACAACAAATGCAGATTACAGAGGAATGCAAGCACGTTACGTGTACGATTTACCTATGGGAACTTTTCACCCTGACATGTATATAGAGCTGCACAATATAGAAGCTATAGCAATAAACAAGATAGCAGTTGATTACGAAATAAGGCCAGATAACTTTACAACTAGGAACTACTAGTGGCTTTTCAATTTAACGGAGAACTAGCAGCAGCTGTAGCTGACACTAACATAGACTTAGCAACTGCTGTAGAAGGAAGACTAGAAGCATACCTAGAGAACGTAGCAGGCACATTAACTGGAGTGACTGCAGACTTAGGTATTTCTGGCGGAGGCACGTCAGGCACTGTGTCTGTTGCTTTTGCTCCGTCTGAGTTAAGTAGTGCAACTGTTGCAACAGATGACAAAATAGTCATAGCTGACACTAATGATAGTGACAATCCTAAAACAGTTACAGTGTCTTCAGTTGTAGCTTTAGCGCCACAAGGAGACATAACGGGAATTACTGCTGGCACTGGTATTAGCGGAGGCGGTACTACCGGAGATGTAAGCGTTGCTTTTGCCCCTTCCGAGTTAAGCTCAGTAACGGTAGCATCTGACGATAAAGTAGTTGTCGCAGACACAAGCGACAGCGATAACCCTAAAACTGTGACTGCTTCATCTATAGCTGCGCTAGCTCCTCAAGGAGATATTACTGCCGTTACTGCAGGATTAGGAATAAGCGGTGGCGGTTCTAGTGGCGATGTTTCTGTAGCTTTTGCACCTTCTGAACTAACAGCAGTTACAGTAGCTGCAGATGACAAAGTAGTTATAGCTGATACTAGCGATAGCGACAATCCTAAGACTGTGACAACACAAGCCATAGCTGACCTAGCTGGCGGAGGCTCTGTAGCTGGTAGCGATACTCAGGTTCAATTTAACGATGGCGGTTCTTCTTTCGGAGCAGACGCTGATTTTTGTTTTGACGACACACGTCTACTACTAAAGAACACTGACGATGTTGATTTAATCGGTGTATCTGGTTCTTTAATTACAGGTGGAGATGGCACAAGTTCGCATTTAGCTTTTGACGCAAATGAAATTATGTCTAAAAGCAACGCCACTACTGCTGGTAACATGTACCTTCAAGCTCAGGGAGGGACACTTAGAATAGGTAACACAACAGCGTTAACAGAGTTTAAGGTGGCGTCAGATGTAATATATCTTGACACTCCTAACGGTGTGTACATCAGCGGAACTGACGGTCCTATCTTAACAGAGGGAACTGCAAACTCATTACAGATAGATACCGGAGACGGGACTGTAAATTTAGGCGCACAGAACACTAGCGGTGCTCATTTATATACTGACAGGAATAACTTATTTTTTGGGTTAGCTAGCACAGCACATGTAGGATTAAGCACAGCTGACCTTTTTGATTACAAAGGAGATCAATTTAGAATAGGCTCTGACTCTGGTACTAATAAGAAACTAGGTAGTGATACTAAACCTTGGCACACTTTGCATTTAGGACAGAGAGCCGCAGGAGGCGGAACACGTAGAGAACTAATAAGGCTAGACGTTCAAGGAACTAACACTGAAACAGATCAAAACCTAGGAAAAGGAGACGGGGCAGGTATAACGTTTTATGTTCCGAACAACGATGCTTCTGCTGTAGGGGCTGAAATATCCGGAGAAAAAGACAGCGAAACAGATGCCAACAGCGCAGGTAAACTATGTTTCTACACTAAACCTAACGGCGGCAGTTTAACTAAACAGTTTTCTATAGGCAGTGACGGATATTTTTGGGCTAACAAATGGGAATGGAATACTTGGGATCCCGATTCTGTCGGTATGTCTGGTTGCACCGCTAGCTCAGGAAGCCATCTAGTAGGCGGGTATGCAGAAGTAGGTGATATAGTTCACTGGAGATTTTATTGGAAACTGCAATCAGGAGAAGATATCACAGGCAACTTTGGGTTTACCCTACCTGTAGCTGGCGTTGCTATTACAGGCAGTTATATTCCTGTGGGAGTTTGTTGGTTGCTGAATAGCGGAGTTGTTTATAACAAAGGACACTGTGTTCATTATGGTGCTTCTTCTATGTTTTTGTATTGTGAAAGAGTTACCTCAACATACAACTATATGAGAAATGTTAACGCTAGTCAGCCTTTTAACTGGGGAACTAATGATACTATTATGGCTTCAGGATTCTACAAAAGGACACCGCAAAGTGAAAATTGATGTTGGCATGTATCCAATGGACGAAGACGTACGTCCCACAGATACTGAGATAATGATGCGTATTAGAATGGAACGTGATTTCTTTTTACAGCAATCTGACTGGACACAAATGTCTGACAGCCCACTGTCAAGTAATGAAAAGCAAGAATGGTCGGTATATCGTCAGCAATTAAGAGATTTGCCTGCTAGTATTGAAGTTGACTTAATAGTTGATTTTCCCGATTCCCCTAGTTAAAGGATAGATTATGGATATTGAAATTAATTCTGACGATGTGATAGCTGTGTTGCGTCAAAGATTTCCAAAAGAATTAGAAATTAGCATACAAGCTGTGCAAATACAGAAGCTACAAGAGAAATGTGACAGCCTAGAAGATGACACTGAAGTGTCATAATATGTTATAATAGCTACATGGCCTTTAACTTTCAGCAAATAGCGCAGCTTGCTCAGGCTGCTGACTTCGGTAACATTAACATTCCTGATTACATATACGAGCAATCTGGTACGCAGTATCCACCAAGAGACACTGCTCCTCCTCCTGTAACTAGGAGAAGAAGAAGCTGGAAGAACGACCCTACCTACATGGCGTTTCTACGTCAGATGGGGTTGGACGAGTCTATGATAAACGAAACACTAGAAGGCATAATACTAGCAGGAGCGCAAGCCGCAAAAAGAGACGCAACATTTTTTGAAGATCAAAGAATGGTACAGGAAAAATCAATAAGCGAAAGCGCTGAGGAACGAGGAATGTTCCAATCCGGCAGGCGAGTACAAGATGTTGCAAGAGCGAGAGCAGAGATAGATCTGCAAGAAACAGAAAGCATAGAAGACAGGGCATCTGAATTAGCTTCAGCACAAATGACAGCTGCAAATCAAAGAGCACAACTAGAAATAGACAGGCAGGAAGCAGAGCTGGGAGCACGTGACAGAGCTGCCAGACAAAATGCGTAATTATGGCAACAGGCGACTTATCAGAATCAGCATTAACGAGTTCAATAGACTCATCTAAAAAGAAACAACTAGAAGCGTTAGCTAGTGGTGGTCAAGCGGGATTGACTGCTTATGAAGAAGCAGACACACAGACTACAGCATTAGAGACGGCAGCTAGTAAAGACATAATGCGCTTAGCAGGTAAAGATAACGCAGCAGCTGTTGCCGAATTGCAAGCTGCTAGAGAGGCTCTTTTAGGAGGAGCCGAAAGTGCAGCTGAACTAGGACGTCAAGGATTTACCGAGCAGTCAACAAGACTAAAACAGAATGTAGAAGACTTTGCGACAACATTTAAGAATCAGGCACCTGCTTACGCTAGGATAGAGAACGAGTATCGTTCGCAGGCGGCAGCTAGAAGATTAGCAGCTAAGAAGAAAGCGCAAGAAAAGGCGTTCAAAGCGGCAAGAGATGCAGCGATAGCTGCAGCAGAGTTTAGCGCTAAATACCCTGACATAGAAAAGAAACTATTGAGCGACCAAACTACTTCTTTAGTAGATTACTTAGAAGATCAAAATGTTAACCCTGTTATAAAGGGAGTGATTAATGAGCTAATTAACCCTGCTAGCCCATTGAAGATGAACACTGTAGTGCTAAACTATATTGGTAATCCTACTATGTTCAACGAACAAAACGCACAAGCTATCGTACTAGCGGTCAATCAAATGGACCCCACAGTAGATGCAGGCGCAGTTCTAGAACAGATTAATGAGATAAGAGCTACTTTTGAAACTGGTTACGAACCACGTCCTGTAGACGCAACGCCTGAAGAAGGTACTGAAACCTACACTGATCTAGATTAAGGCAGGCCAATATGTCAGATATTTCAAGCGGTGGCGGCGGTGGCGGCTGGGGAGAAGAAGAAGACAGTAAGTCGTGGTTAGAAAGTATTATCGGCGTTCTTGGAGGCTTAGGCAGCGGTAGCAGAGGCGGAGCGCAAGCTGAGGGTGTAACGCAAGTTGTTCAAGGCATCGGTGAAATAGGTGAAATAGAGTATGCTAGAGATGAAGCATATCAGGCGTCTATAGCTGATTTTATAGCGGAAGAAAAGAAAAAATACTACGAGCAGCAGTACTTAGCTAACTTAGAAGCACAAGGCTATGTAGCTGGACAACCACCTAGCGTAGAGACAGGCATAGAGGAACTAAGTTTAGGCAGATACTTAAAGTATAATCAAGAAGATTTCACAAAAGAAACAACTAAAAACAGATTTATAAGCCAACACCCTGAAGCGGTGAACCCTAACTATGTGACTAAAGATGAGGCGCAAAAAGCATTAGAGGCTTACAGAGAGTTACCCATAGAGCAACAGTACGACCCGACTTCGTATGAATTAAACTATGACAACACAGATCAAGGTTTGGTATTCAGAGGCATCTCGGCACCGAAAGACCCGTTTGCTGGAATAACAGTTCCGATAGAGAATTTTGAAGAACTAAAAGAAAACCCGACTGAATACAAAGCTGCTAAAGAACGACAACAAGATTTCCAAGAAATTTTAGACGCATTAAACACTGGCGATGTTGAAAGAGTAGATGACTGGGCTGACTTATCTAGACAGTTATTAAACTTTTACGCATACTTTTCTATGTACTCTGATGTGAAAGAAAGAATTGATGCCAGCGCTGAGGGTCAGTATGAAGAGTTCCCTGATCTACAACAAGATTTTGCTGAAAGAGTTTTGAGAGCTGAGTTTGAATCCAAAGACGTAGAGTACAACGATGATTTAATAAAAGGTCTTCTTGAGTTAGAAGACCCTTCAAGCACTAAAAGAGCTTTAGAAGTAATAATGTACAACTACGCTGACCCGTTACGCCCGCATGTGGCGACATGGCTAGGTACTAATGATGAAGAAGTATTAAACGAGTACTTAAATAAGCCGTTAAGTAAAGGCGAAAAACTTAAAAACTTTGGTGGTAAATTAGTTGGCGAACTATACAGCACTCCTGTTCTAGGTGATTTCTTAGAATGGATAGACAGGCCTTCTCAAGCCGTATTTATGGCGGGGGCAGGTTTGTTTGGAGGAGTTGAAAACCTACTCAAAGGCGACTTCAAAGCTGCAGGAGGGGCACTGCTTGAAGGTATTGAAGGTTCTAGTAATGAGTTAGGTTTGTTTGCTACTGGTAACAACGAATTTGGTTTATTTGACAAAGATCTTGAAAGTGCTTTTGATTTAAATGAGGACAGCTACATAGATATTTTTGAAGTCTTCGGCACTGAAAATACTTACGGTGTGATGGGTGATATAGCTAACATAGTTGTTGCAGCTGTGACAGACCCGTTGATGGGTGCTGGCGTTGGTAACAGGTTTTCTCGTAACGTTTTAAAAAACATTGCGACTGAATCTTTATCAGATACCTCAGCAATAGTTCGTGCTGCAACTAAACTAGGAATTAACGAACCTTCAATAGTTGGTAAAGGTTTTAAGTCTGCCATGATTAATCTTAAGACAGATGGTTGGAAAGCTCTAACTGCTACTGAAAGAAAGATGATTGAAAGAGTTGTTAGAGAGCAAATAGAAATAGCGTATGAGCAATTCCCTAAAACACGTAGAGTGCAGGGTGCTATAGCTAGAAACGCAAGAGGAATAAATGCTATAGAAAATGATCTAAGAATAGTTCTGAAACAACTAGAGCGTGGAGGCAGAGATGGATTCAGGTACTATGGAAAAACTTTAATACCGGCATCGGGAGTCAGAAGTGCAGTTAATAGATTTGCAGCTGCAAATGCTGGTAATCGTTTAGGTAAATATCAAGCTAAACCAACTAGCCGTAGTGATTTTATAGTTCACCCTGATGGCTCTGTAACAGAGCTTCCTCCTTTTATGAAAGATCAACCTACATTGTTTGATGAGGCTGCTGAATTTGGCGAGGACATGGTGCACGACTACAATGTCCTAGCTAAAGAGCAGCTAACTCCTGAGCAGTATCAGATATACAAAGACAGCCAAGTTTTTTATACAGATAAAGAAGCCTTTGAAAGAGCTGCTATACATACAGGCATGGACCCAGATTTAACCCCGACCACTCTTAAGGGTTCGGATTCATATAACTTTGACGTTTACGAAGATTACTTTCCTGTGTACTCTATGGGCTACGGAGACGCTCCTACCCCTTGGGCACAAGGAACCCCTACACCTACTGCAAACCAAATAAGCTGGTTTAATAGTATGGTTGGTCTTCAATGGATAAAGTATGATTTTTATTTTCCTTTAACAGGTAAACAGAAAATAACAGAAAAAGCAGCTGGCACAGCAAAAGGTATTGAAAAAACAGAAGAATTTTATCAAGGCCAACTATTTAAGGTAACTGATGAAATAAGTGACGACATTCCTCGCCCTTACGGTATGGGCAGTGCTAATGAATTTGACAGCACCGTGTCAAAAATACAAGGAGAAGCGTCAGCAGCAGGTCAAATGGAATTGCCATTCCAAAAAACAGCAGATGATCTAGCAAGATATCTTAGTAACGAGGTGATCTTTCCCCCTACTGCCGCAGGTCAGGCTGCTAAAGCTGCGTACCTTCAAGAGCTTGTACAGACTGTTAATGCTCCAATTATGCGTTTAGTCATGGAGAAAATGCCTAGCCTTTCTCAAATGTTTTTCTATCAAAAAGGTTTAATTTCTTCGTTACGTCATAGTTTTTCACCTAGATTTGAAATAGCGCAAAAGCTAGGTAAAGAAGCTAGTGACGACATACGAACCGCAATGGTAAGAGTAGACCAACGAGCGGCCTTAAAGTTCCAGCAGTGGGCTGACAGAGTTTTTAGAGTAGACACTTTTGGCGGTACGTCCTTAGCTATGAGAGCTAAACAAGCATGGGAAGGTTTGCCAGAACAAATTGTAAAAGGACAGACAGTAGCTAGAAGTTTTGAGATTGGGCCTAAGTCATTAATTGGGCAGTTCACTAGCAGTAAAACTGAACGTGATTTACTGTTGCGAGAGTTTCCTGCAGGTACTGATGTTGGTGATTGGCTTCGTGCGTTTGACGAGTTGAGAGATGCTATATGGGATATGATACCTAAGAAACTTAAAGAAGCCGCAGAGTTAGATCGGTACGCTTACACCCCTAGAGTTTCATCTCAAGTGTTTAATAATTTATCTGACCTACCTGCTAGAGAACGCTTAGCCAGATTTTTGAAAGATGAGATAGTCGGTATACCTCCTAAAGATCAAACAGTTCTAGCTAAATGGGTTAAAGGCATAGAAGATACGTTTGGCTCACAGTTTGTAAACTCACAGTATTTTCAAAACTTAATAATAAAAGTTAGCAAGCAATTTGCAAAAGATGTAGAAGGTGCTGGAAGAGCAGCTACATCAGTCGGCGATGTCTTTACAAAACAAAGAAGTATAGCTCCTGAAATACAAGATCTTATAATGGTAAACAAAGAGTTTAGAGATTATATTGTTAAAGTGTTTAGTGATGACTTAGCTACCATGAGAAACGTTACAGGTTTTCAATGGGCAGACGAAATGGAAGGGGTAGTTAAGCTAGCAAAAGACCCAGAGAAACTAACTGATTTATTCTCTACTAACTACTTAGATGCTTGGACAGTCAGAACTAAGGCTGCTTACAACGCCCACATGATGAGCGATTACTTAGGTGAGCTGCTTAACGTGACCGATGAAATAGGGCACCCCGTTGCTAGGAAGATGACGTTGAATCAAAAGCAAATGGACGACATTGCTGAAACAGGTATGACAGGCGGCATGGACGATACAGGTCAATACTTCCTAGGGCAAGGAAGAGACGATCAATTTGTAGGGCCGTTTGGCACTGTGCAACCAGAGTACGTTCCTTTACGGAATGCCGATGGTCGGGTGGTCAAAGACTTCATGGAAGATAATAGTATGATTTTTGTTAGAAAAGAAGTTGCAGATGACGCTATTAAGATATTTGATTTATTGCAAAACACAGAAAGCCAGCAAGCCCTTAAAGCTATAGTACAAACACAGTCAGATAGGTGGGCTAGGTTCGCACTTTTAAGCCCTGCGTTTATTACCAGAAACGCACAGAGCAACATGCTGTTAGCTTATCTTGGAGGTTTACGTAACCCTGCTCATGTCATAACATCTATGAAATTACAGAAACTTAGGACTGAAGCTAGGCTTTTACAAAGACAAACTGGTAAGGATTTAGACGAGATATATGAAGAGTTTGTTGCAACGGGTAGAATGTCAAGCACTGATGTTGAACTGTTAAAAGAACTAAACACGTACGGCGTGTACAACACACAAGCAGACGACATATTTTCTACGGTTGATTTAGGTAAGTACAACATTACAAAATTAGCTAGGTCAGTAAACTCAGCAGTTGAGAACAACGCTAGAGGTGCATTGTTTTTATCAGGTAGAGCGCAAGGCATGGACGCAGCTACTTCATCTATAAACACTAGAAAATACTTGTTTGACTATAAAGATTTGACACCAGCAGAACAAGCAATACGAGACAGGTTCAGCCGTTTCTACACATTCTTTAGGAAGAACACTAGTGTGCAGATAGGCGCAGCTTTGACAATGCCAGCACGTGTTGCTAGTGCTGCTAGAATTGAAAAAGCTTTTACAGACAACATGACTGAGTGGTTCTTAGGAGAGCAGCCTACTAAGGAGGGCGAGTCAAGGACACCTCTACCTTACTGGGCAGTCATGGCTGGTATGCGTGACTACAACGGCACTTTAATAGGTATGGACGCTCCTTTGACATCTGCGTATCAAACACTATCAGCTATAACAGGCGTGCCTGTGTTGGCTTATCAAGGGTTAAGGTGGCTTTCTGAAAAGAACTTGCCTAAGACTGATATAAGTTTTAACGATCTGCCTCAAGTTAACAACTTCTGGGCTTTCTCAGACCCAATAATGAATATGTTTGGAGCTGATAGAGACATGGCCGAAAGGCTTAGAAACACAGTAGGACTGTTCTCAGGTTGGGGTCCAAACATTATTATGACAACTGCTAACTTAGTCAGCGGAGTCAACTGGTTTACTAGAGGAAAGATAGATACACCTTCAGAAACTTTTGGTCAAATATCTAACATATTTAACCCTGCTATAGCTAGAGTAATGACTTATCAAAAGCACTTAACTAGCAACAGGGACGCCATGCTTAACGTAATGAATATACTTGGAGGCTTTAGGGTTTATGACCCTGAGAAATTAGAAGGGTCACAGTATTATGCTCTTAGTAATATATTAAACCAAGTTAAAAAAGAACTTCCAGAAGAGATGAGGCCGTCACCCGAAGAGGTCAGGGCTTTAGGCTACTTAGAGGCTCAGTCTAGTTTATGGTCTGACCTAGTTTACGGCAGGTTTATTGATTATGATGATGACGGCAAGGTAGATGTTGTGCCTCCCGAAGAGTTCTGGCCTACGCTTATGGAGAAGATAGGGCTGTGGACCCCTGAAGAAGGCGAGTACGCTCATTCTAATTACTTTACTAAGATAGGTGACAACCTTGACTTGACTACTCCAGCAGGTAGAGATGCTTTAGAAAGACAAACACAAATACTAGGCAGACAAATAGCTGATTTAATGGTTGCTTGGCATCAGATGCCAGAAGACATAGCTGCAAGAGACATACTCTTTCCGAACTTAGAAACATTAAATATGTTAGACCCTACGCTTATTTACAGAATGGCTATGGCAGCTCAGAGTCTACCCACGCAAGAAGCTGCGTGGCAGACACAAGATGATTTATTTATGAAGAATGCTTTTATAGAAGAGGGAGAACCTCCTACAGGTAGCGCTGCTATAGGAGCTGCAATGGCTGTAGAAGTAGGATTGGAATTGACTGGCGCTTCTCCAGAAACTATTGAAGGTATCAAAACCATGTATCCTGTAACAAATACAGTTAAGATGTATTTGGACATGGCAGACAACGCAATAGCTGAAGGGATAATTACTAAAGAGGATAAAAGAAATTGGCTACTTGAAAACATAGCAGCTAACACTCAGCTGATAATATACAACTCTCTGCAGGCGCTATCAGAACAAGAAGTCGGAATAACTGGACAAGCATTAGGATTCGTGCAGGGGTTTGAAAAACAATACAAAGTAGACAATCAAGTAGAGCTACTGTCATTTGAAGAAGTAGAAGCAATGTTAGAGCGTGGAAGAAAAACACACATGTTTACTATAATGATGATTATGGACTCTTTGAATCAACCCTTAACAGAGAAAGAAAGGCAGATAATACTAGAGAGTGTCATGGCTAGTGAATCAGGATTAGGTGCAGATTATCTACTAGCTTACGACATGATTTCAGATGAAACGTGGAACAGGATTAGAACTAACTCAGGCTTAACTGTTGATGCTGACCAAAAGAGTAGAAATATATACAATCAATGGCAGAATGCAGAGACAATGAAAGACGCTACCGAAGCAGTACTTGCTAAGAACAGGTTTGCTATGGATTCACCGCTGAATTAACATGGATACGTTTACGTTCACTAAAGTAATGACCGTTCTCGCACATGTATTGCTGGTACTCTATGCCAGACCTAGTTCTTCTGGTGCCACGTTTTTGGAACTTAAACGTTCCGCATCTAGGACACAGTAAATCTTGACACTCAGCTGTCAAAACATTTGGGTGGTTCTTAGCAAACGGTAGAATACGTTTATAAACTTTACGTAATAACACTACGTCTTGGCGGTTGTACTTTTTCATTAAAGCCCACCATTTGCGCTTGCCTTCCATGCACCCTAACCACATCTTAAAGCCCTCATGCTCTACCTTCTTGCCTAACTTTAAGTGTTGACCTAGTGAGTCTAAGTTGTTAGCGTTGAACTGAAACGCTGACCTAGCCATCTTTAGTGTATCTATAGAGATGTAAGGGGTTGGCGCTCCTAGATCTTCTGCGACAAACCTAGCGTTCAGTTTCTTTAGATCAAACCTGTCACCGTTGTGGGCTACTACAAAGTCTGCTTCATCTAGTAAATCCCACACTCTAATAAGTAGCTCTCTGTCATTACGGTAATCATACTTCGTAACGTTCTTAGGGTACACGTCTTTGACTTTACCCTCGTGCTCCCACATGTAGCACATGCCTAGTAATCGCCATTCTTGTATAAACTCAATAACGTTCTGGTCCCACTTGCCCCACGTATAGCCTACGTTAGGTGACGTCTCAATGTCAAGATAAAGAATTTTTGCAAGCATTTAACGGGGAATCTGTCTCGGCAATACTTCTTCTAGCTCTTCTATTCTTCTTTCGTGGTCTTTCAAAGTAGCAAACATACCACTAGTTTGTTGGCGTATGTCCCATATTTGCTTAGAAATCCATGCACACCACGGGCCTGCTACACCTAATCCTATGCTAAACGCTACTTCTAGTTCCATGTTATGCTTTCGTTAGTTTGCTTATGACTTTATCTATAGCTGTTTTAGCTTTATTTAATTCTGACAGTAGTGTGTCATCTTTCGGTAACGCTTTAGGTTGTTTGACAGCTTTTCGTATACTATCCAGTGTACCATACAAGTACTCACCACAGCATCTTGTGGCGGCTACGTCCCTGTGTGCTAGTATCTTCACGTCTTTGTGTATAGAGCCTCGCTCTATGCCTTCTACTATCCAGTCTCCTATAGCTTTAACCATAGCTCCGGTAGGTGTCTCTGTCTCAAAGTTGCCTATAGCGCAAATACTAAGAGACTTGCGGTCATGCTTATAGCCTGCGGCTCCGCCTTGCCTATCCCAGCCACGCCCCTCATACACGGTTCCCGACTGTCCTACTCCGAAATTGTACGCTATATCTGTCCAACCTTTAGTTACCATGTGGTATAGCTGTATGTTTTTCCACTGCTTAGCTTCGTCTTTCCAGCCTGTTACTGAGTGATGTATATGTACTTCTTTAACAGGGTAGACAGGTAGCTTGTATATTTTCTTAGCGTTCTTAGCGTGCCAATGCTTGCGACTTATGATCTTCAAAATACTCACTCTTCAATTCTAGCATACGGTATCTCTAATACACGTATTTGCCTACCTGCAAATCGTTTTCTTTTCTCTTCAGCACCGTACACGTCTATCAAATAGTCCTTCAGCCCACGTGTATTTGTGACAGGCAATGTAAACGTGCCTGCTTTACGTATCTCTACTAGTAGTGAGTCAGCAGATATACATATCATATCGTTGTCGTCTTTCCATACACAGCCCAACCCTGACTCCATAGCCCATAGTACTGAGTCTAGTATGGGGTTTTCTGATGCGGCTGTTGCCGCTTTCTCCCTGACCATTGACACGTCTATGTCAGGTATTCGTAAGGCAGGGTACGCCGACTCTACAAAGTCTCTTAGGTAACGCCAGCCCAAATCAATAAACCCCAAGTTGTAACGTTGCCTGTCATTCAATGACATGTCAGGGTGTAGCTGTACTTTAGGGTCGTGATCGTTAGAGGCTATCCATAACAAATAAGAGTGTGCAAATCCTGTAGTATCTATTGACGATATAGTGTCAAGTGAACCTTTCTTTCGTTTAGTTAACCGTAGTAGTATTGACCTGTCAGTTAAACTAGTCTCTATGACGCTATCTTCCCCTGAGACGACCACAGGCACGTCACTAGCGTACGATATAAGTCTCTGCTTGTTCTCGTATGCTCCACCTTTTTGGCTCCTCTGGCCCGTGTATGCGTCTCTAAGCATCTGATCTAGTTGTTGCTTAGCATCTTGCCGTGCTCCAAACCTGTACTCATCAAACCAAATAGGGAATGCGTTACTAGCTCCAAAGAAACTAGCCACTGCATGAGCTGTAGTGTTAGTCAGAGTAGCATTTATACGTGAGCCACTAAAGACTTCTAGTACTTTCTCAACGAGTGTGGTCTTTCCTGTGCCTGACGCACCGGATACTACTAGCGAAGGGAACTGCTTGAACAGCGGACGTATCGGCGCCAACGCTAACCACGCTAAGAAGGGCGTCATCACATCACTAGAGTACATCTCCATCAAACCGTGTAATACTGCTGGTGTATTGACAGGTTTATTAACTACACTTATCTTCCCTTTAACGTCTATGTCGTTGAGTGGTGGTACGTATGTCCATGAGTCTGTGCCTAAATGCCCGTCATGCCACACTATATCTCCGCTGTGATAGCCTACCCTGCTGGTCATACGTCCTTCAGGCACGAGGAAGCTGTCATGCTGTAGCAGTTGTAGTAGCTTGTCGTGGTCTTGAGCACTCCCTGTCCACGCTACTTGATTGCTAATACACCAGCGAACTAGGGACGCACGTGAGCTTAAAGCATCTGACGGTAGAACTACTACCTTGTTCGTAGGCAGTAGCACCCCCTCAAAAGCCTCCTGACCTTCGTCCCCTACTAAACGTTTATGTAGTAGCAGACTCCAGTTTGACACCGGCGTGTCATTTTCTCCTCGCACTTTAACGTATTGGTTAAGCCTTCTGACTAATCCTTCTGGTCTAGGCATCTGTACTAGCGCTCTATCAGGTAGAGACGCTACCTCTTTCGGAGTCATGCTAGCTATGTCGGCACCGTCCGGCATAGGTATGTTGTATATCTTGCAGTTATGTGCCGACAGATACCTATGCCATTTGCTTAAAGCGTTTCTACCCGCTTCGTCTCCATCAAATGCCATGTAAATTGTGCGACCAGCCAGTGCCTCTGCGCCGAGTTTTTCAGGTTGGTGTCCTGCTCCTGCTACACCAAGAGCATGGAAGGAGGGCAGGTGTGCCTGAGCAGCCCAACAGTCAGATTCCCCTTCGCAGAGAAGCACCGGCTGGTCTTCGTGTGAGTCCCCCAACTTCCATAAACCATACAGCACCATGTTAGCTCCTTTAGCGTTTAGTTTGGTGCCGTCAGGTTTACGAATTTTGTAACCCACAAGATCTTTTTCGTCCATGTAAGGAACTAGTACGTCATTACCGTCTGAAGATAACTGCCATTCCTTAACCAAATACTCTGGGCTAAGGTGAGCTATCGCAGGGTGAGAGTCTATCATTCTCCAGAGCATAGCGTTCACCGCATTGATAGCGTTGCTACGTCCTCTAGCTAGATAGTCGTGGGCTGACTCGTAGTCAAACTCTTTCTTAGCTTCCACTAAGGTAGGGTTCTCGTACCTGTCAACCTTCTGTTTGACGACCAGCTCATAGGCTTTGTCTATGGCTTCCTTGTCTGTCAGTGACTCAAAGCGTTGCACTAAATCTATGCTACTGCCTTGTGTTCCTTCAGCAAAGTCGCCCCACCGCCAACCTCTTTCTGAGTCGTACCACACGTCAAATGACGGGTTGTTGTCAACTCTGAAAGGGTTGTGGTATTTTATCCTTGAGCTAGTTTGTTCTACTGCATGGTGCCCGTACTGTTCCATCACATATGGAACAGCTAACAGGTGTCTAAGATCTGATAACTCCATTAAAAATCAAAGTCATCTTCTTCTGTAGTTTCTTCAGTAACTACTACTGTGTTACTAGAACCGGCAGATTCATAGGTGTGATCTGCCCATAGCTTTGCGCTATCGTTCTTGTCTTGTTTGTATTTAGCTTTAACCTTAACTACGTTGCCACTGTTCTTTGCAATTTCTGACAGTTGCTCGTCAGAAAGTTCCTGATCTAGTACGTCAATCGTAAGACCGATAAGCTCTAAATAGTGGAAAGTCCTAGCATCAATCTTAGGATACTGTTGTGTTAGGTTCCAGTTGTCCCAGAACTTCTTACCTTGATCGTCACCTTCTGCGACAGTAAACATTACTCCCCATCTAGGAAGACCTGTCCTTGTAGTAGACGCTCTTACTAGTGAAGCGGAAACAGTGTAGGTTTCGCCCTCTACAGGCTCCCAATTATCACCGCTAAAGGAAGAGATGTCTTCATTCTTTGATTGATCGTATAGATCTCTGAGTGATAAGCTCATTCTTCTTCTCCTATTGTTGTTGTATCCTTTAAGCCAAGTGCTTCTGCTAATTCTAAGTCACATACTATAGGCATTACGGCTATATTATCTACGCCTTTAACCTGTAGTATCAACTCTAATGTGCATATCTCACCCAACTCTGGGAAATTTACATTCTCGCCCCGATCTACGTATGCGCCTACCATAATAGCGGGCATCATAACCGGAGCGTTTTTTATATCTAAAGCCTCTTCTAATTCCTTAGCGTCAACTTCAAGAACTTCATTGTCACTTGGCGTTTGCATTGCTCTCCTTCTTATTTACTACTGACAACATCTTACGTATGTCAGGGTTTATAATCTCTGTACCGTGCTCAACCTGTAGGCTGTGTAGCCTGCATTTAGCTACAGCTGTAGGTGTCGGTGTTATTTGTAAGACTCGTACTTCTTGTTGTTTTTGGTCCTGAGCTGTGCGAAGGTAGCCCACCACATCGTAAAAACCTGTAACAACTTTACGAGATCCTCCCTCAAGGAGAGGCTTATGCGGGATAAGCTCATCATCAGTACCACATACTAGCACAACGTTTACACGTTTAGGTGAGCTAGTCCTAGTTAAATCTCGTAGCTCTCTAAATAGAAGACCCATGTTATTCTTTAACCGTCCCCATGCCTGATGCTGGAACACGGCGTTGGGGTCGTACACGCCTTCAGGATTAGCTACTACTCTCTTTAGCTGGTCCTGTAGCTCATGCACGCTGTCTATTATTACGCTTTCAAACGGGTGATCGCCTGACCGTAGTATGTTCATCACATCTTCTATCACGCCCCACTCGTTAACGTCTACAATAACTGACGTCTCCTTGTCAAGATCTTGTGGCACAGGGTCAGTCGGGTTCCACATAATGTGCTTACCCTCTGTGTCGTGATAGCCACCCTCTGTGTCCAGCACTAGTCTAGGTGCGGGTGCGCTAGCTGAAAGCCAAGACTTACCTGCTCCCCACCAGCCGTGTATGAAGATGCTTATTCTTCTGTAATCTTTATTAGCCACCAAAGGCTCCTTCCTTTTGATACTCATTTATCAAGACGCTCTCGTAATCTTCGCCTTCGTCTACCATACCGCATACGTCTACGAAATCACAACCCCATGAACAAGTATTATCTGGAACAGGGTATAGTTGTGGGCTACGCACGGACGTAGAGATCTCGTGCGCTTTGAAATGCTCGTGACACATGGTGTGTAGATAGCCTGCCCACCAGTCTAGTGCTTCACTAGTGATACGTATGCGGTTACGTTGCGTGTACGGAGGCTTAGCTCTACCTGTACGTTTGTTGCGTTTGACTATGTTGTGCTCCATGTACTCTACGGGGTAGCCATTATCATGTAACACTACTGCATACACCATCAACTGAAAGTCGTTGTCGGCAGTGTTAAAGAACGAGGCAGATGTCTTATGATCTTGACCTATCAAAGGCTCGCCTACTATAGCAGTGTCACGGTACAGGTGATCTACTTGGCAAGACACACGGTAGAACGTATCTCCTGCTACCTGTATTGGTGCTGTAAACATGCGCTCTTCTACGAACACAGTCTCCTGACCTGCGTCCATACCCGTCTCTTCCATCTCTGACACGTAGGTGTCAAACATAACTTGTGATGTCTGCACATCATCAGGGTTGTACTTAATGTTTTCGTCAGGCTCCACGTCACCATAGTACTCAGCCATCAAACCGTGAAAGTGTGTGCCCACACCACGTACGTCTGAATCTTCGGACGGCTTAGACCAGCCCTCCGTGTACTGTAGATATGATGCACGGCGACACCGTGTCCACCTCTTCAGTTCTGATTGTCTAACTATTATTTCCTGCACGTACGGCTCTCCTTTTCTTGTAGTAGTTGTTCCATGCTTTTCTGCATTCTTCACATGTGTCCATGCCACGTCTACGTTCTTGCTTGTATCCCTGCCATGTTCCATGCGCTATAGGTTTTACATTCATACGTCTCCTATCATGGCGCTCTTGTACCAGTCCCTGTCTCGTACCAGTCTTTGTAGTTGTTCTTCTTTGTAATCACAAGCTCGGTGCACCGTCTCATCTACAGTGTCTGCAGATATTAGCGTTATAATCTGGACGTTACGTTCTTGACCTATCCTATGTATACGGTCATGCGCCTGCTTGTTGGCTGTGTTACTCCAACTTTCCTGCGCTACGACTAATCTATTAGAAGCTGTCAATGTAATTCCTTCCGCACCTGCTCCTGTGGTAGCTAAGAGTATATCAAGTTTGCCAGACTGAAATGCGTCTATGTTACTTTTTCTTTGTTCAGGCTTAACTTTTCCTGTAAGCAACCCAGTGCTGTATGATTCTGACAGCTCTCTGTCAAAGAACTCAATAAGTCTACGGCTCTCTGCGTACACTACGAGAGGTACACCGCCTTCCTCTAGTATTTCCTGTATCGCTATCAACTTGTTGCTAGGTGTACGCATAGAGATCTCGTCATTATGTGTGCCAAACTCTACAAACGCCGATGCAAAGTACCTTAACCTGCCCAGTGCCGACAAAGGGTCGGACGCCATAAGCAAACCATTCTCCACCTCAGCCATCATGTAGTCCACCATCTGCTTGTAGGACTTAGCCTGCTTAGATGTCATAGGTATACGGCGCTCGTCAAACGTCTTCTCAGGTAGATGTGGTAGCACCTCAGCCTTCGTACGTCTAATCATTCTTGGCTGTAAGAAAACATCTAGCTCAGGTATGCGTTGTTTAATCAAGCCTAAGTTCTCTAGACCACCATGCCAACCAGCCGAGACGTGACAGTAACGCTGTCTGAATCGTGATCTTGACAGCCACTCGTCAGGACAAACAAAGTGCATGATAGACCACAAGTCGTCAGGGTTGTTCATAATCGGCGTACCTGTCAAGCCAAACCTGTACGTAGCGCCTTTGCTAACGCCCCACAATGCACGGGTCTGTTTAGCTTTAGGCTCTTTAGCCTTGTGTACTTCGTCCGCTATGACAGCCACAAAGTCTATCTCGTTTAGCTCTTTAGGCTCTGCTTCTTTAGGACTAGTGACTGTGTTGCCAAACGAACCCAGCTTAGAATGCAACCGGAGAGACTCGTAGTTAATGATAAGAACAAACTTATCTAATTCTTGACAGCTAGCTATCAACTTTTTACGCTTAGGTGCAGTGCCCTCAATGACTACCGGAGTGGCAGTGGTCCATGTCTCTACCTCCTCAGCCCACTTGTGCTTCATAGAGTTAGTGCACACGATCAAAGCGGGAAAGGCTTTAGCTAGTTCCAACGTAACTAACGACTGCACAGTCTTACCTGTACCCATCTCGTCAGCTAACAGAACCTGCTTGCCTTTGCCTAAGAACCTAACGCCTGCGTTCTGAAACGGGTACAGTCGTGGCTCTTGTGTGATAACAGATTGGTCTTGCCGTGCTACTTCCTGTAGGTGTGCCAGATACTCTAGCCTTTTCTCTGCTCTCAACGCACTCTCAGCCACGCTAAGGTGTAAGCCGTACATCTTACGTATGGCTGTGAACGTAGCTAAGTTGAGTGGGCACTCCCACACGTCACGGTCCTTACGGTATCGTGACCCTGCAATCAGCTTAATGTTTTTCGTGTCACGAGGTGACGCATCTATAAACAGTTTACCGTCTGCCGACTGTAGCCGTATCACTTTAATAACGCTTTAGCTAGTCGTGGCAGTATGTTAGTCGTGAATATCTCAGGGTATGAGTCACGTATCTGCAGTATCATGTGTCGGCTAGCATCGTTAGCGTGTCCGTCCTTACTAGGTGTGTACCAGTCAAGAATCTTTAGCTTCTCATCTGTAGCAAATGACTTAGCACTAGAGGCAGTCCGTAAATGAAACTCTACGTCATGCTTCTCACAGAACAGATCAAGCCAGCCAATCAAACGTAAGGCGTTGTGGTCCTGCGCTGTCTTAATAGTGCGCTGTGAGATCACAAAGTTCTCACACGCTATCGTCACCTTGTTGTCATTCAACAACACTAAATCTTCTACCACGTCACGCACCTTATACCTTGTCGGTATCTCAGTCGTTATGACCCGCTCAGGATAGTTCGTTACCCAGAGGGACGCTCCCGTAACTTTACCCACATCTAGTGCTAGTATTATTTCTGCCTCTTTGGGCAGTGCATTATCAAACATATTTGTCACCCCAATTATTAAACGGACCCTCAGCCTCAGCAACGATAGGCACCTTGAACCAATCATCGTTCGTCATTATGTCCACTATTTCTTTTACTGTTTCTTCTGAATCTTGACACGGAATGTCAAATAATAATTCATCATGCACGGGTAGCAGAATGTGATCTGCTAGTCCCGCCTTATCTAAACGACACACTGCCTCCTTGAGCACGTCAGCTCCGGAACCCTGTATCAAATAGTTCGTTAGCGCATACATCTGGTCTTGAAAGCTCTCAACCTTACGACCACCTCTAGTCACCACGTATGCGTGCCCCTCCTCATGTAGCCTACTTGTCCCTATTGACTGTAAGTTATTAATAAACGAATTGATCTGAGGGAACCTCTGTTTGTAGGTGTGTAGGAACAGCTTAACCTCGTGCTCTGTTAGCCCTGTGCCCTGTGCTAGCTTAGCGGGTCCGGCACCGTAGACCATAGCAAAGTTAAATGTCTTAGCTTGGTCCCGCTTTATGCCTAGCATCTTAGACACCATCGTATGCGGGTCCGCCTGTCCGTTTGTGAACTCATCTAACCACGCCTCGTCCTTAGAATAGGACGCCAGTATCCTGTACTCCTGCCCGCTGTAGTCTACAGCGTACAGCTTAGAGCCGTCATTAGGTATGACAGCACTACGTATGTGTGGTGTATGCGGTAGCGTCTGCAGTGGTGGGTTAGTTATAGAGCTACGACCAGTACGTGCGCCCATCGTTTTTATAGATGGGTGCACCCTGCCGTCACCGTCCACACTTGACAAGAACGTGTCAAGATACGTAGACTTCCACTTGCTAAGTCTGCGAAACTCTATCAACTGCCTAGCATGGGTGGCTATGTGAGATGGCATATTAGCTATCGCATCAAGCACGCTCTTATCTAGCTGTGCTTTCCCTGTCTCAGTGAATAACTGCGGGTGCCAGCCCATCTCCTTAAACGCCTTCTCAATCTCAGCGTTGCTGTGTGGGTTGCTTATCCCTGCATCTTTAAGACATAGGTATAGGCTACGTAGCTTTGTTTCCCACTCCGTAGATAGGCTACTGCAATAGTCTAAGTCAATACGTAGGCCTCTCTGCTCTACCCTGTACATGACTTCTAAGTATGCCATCTCTCTGTCGTATGCGTCCTTGTCTACCCAGTCATGTGACACGTACTTGTCATACACCATACGAGTAAGTATCGTATCGCACACTCCGTAGCCCCAGTAGTATGGATTGTCTACGGGTACGGTAGTCCAGTCCCACTTGTTCTTAGCCATGACACCCTTCAATGCGTCCTGCCCTGTGACAGCCCATCGTCCGAAGTCATGCTTAGCTATGTTCTTCAAGGCATGGCTACGTAGTGGCTGTGCTAGGTGGTGCAAGATCATAGTGTCCTGTACACGGGACCACAGTGGCACGGTAAAGCCGTCCGACTCTAAGGCGTGCATATCAAACGTGGCGTTGTGCATTACTACGGGCACAAGGCTGTCACGTATTCTTGACAGTGCGTGGTCAATTAACTTACGGCACCAGTCAACCGGCAACGCCCAGCCAGAACGGTCACTGCCAAACTGTACGAGTCTCGTAAAGTTAGGCTCCCACCAATCCAAGCCACACGTCTCAGTGTCTATAGCTATCGGTTCACGGGTAGCTAGCTGTCGGGTCAGCCAGTTGTTGAACTCTACAGTGTCCGCAACAAAGTCGTCAGACTGTCCAACTAAATTCAATTCTAAATCAGGTAACAAGGGGAACGGTTCTTTCTTTAGTAAGTCATAACGCTTCGGTCTTCACGAGCTACGGGTGTAACTCTACGTATGATAGCAATTATACCACATAGAAATGCGACAGCCTGTCCGCCATACTGCACCACAATCGGGTACTGCATGATGACATCTTGTGTCAAGATATACTGTAGTACTGCTACGACTGTAGCTATCCACGTGACTGATGCTTTCGCAACTACACGGGTCTTATCAATCATCTTCATTGCTTGTTCCATTTGACTCCTCAATGTCAATTATTATCTCATCACCACTTGCAAGTGCACGGGACTCAAGCTCTCTCTGTAGCTCCATAACCTTATCTAATTGGTTCCCGCCCACTGTTAGCTCGTGAGTGTGTTGGTGTTTTATTGTAACATCATTCTTCTGTTCCATGTGCTTGTACTGTAAGAATGTCCGCAACATGTTGTGCCTGTCCTTGATAGCAATAGAGTCATCGTTAATCCACTCGTTCAATAAACGGAACTTAGGGTCCAATGCCTCTTGCTCAGCGGATACCACATCGTCAAGGAACTCAGGGTCACGCCGTAACTGACGCCATAACGTAGCACGATGAACGCCAGCCAGCTCAGCCGACTCGCCACGTGTGTGTCCCTGTCGTAGCAAAGACAGCACTAGCTCTCGCTTATGTGAGCCGTCTCCGAGAGATATAACACCTCTACCGTTGCCACTCAATAGCTTCCTCCTTTGTGGGTAGAGTTGACACGTCACTGTCAATCCACAATCTGCGGTTAGCTCTGATCTGGTACTTGTACATGTCACCGAAGTACACTAGATCTAATGCACACTCGTCAATAACAGAACAGCGTTGGCACACTCCCAATGCTTTCTCACATTTTTTAGGGGACATACGCTTGTGCTCTGAGGGTAGGAACATGTCAGTAGATAGGCTCCTGCACTCTGCTTTCTCTAGCCAGTCAGTCTTCATTGTTAACGACTCCAGTGTGAAAGATAAGAGAGCACAACCGGACAACGTGGTTCTCAATGTAGCTCATGTGTTCTTCTGACAACGGTCTGTCATCTTCTATCTCCCAGTCCGGATAACTTTCCAGACTAAAGAACAGTGACAAGATGCCAGCCATAAAGTACCAAGCATTCTCGGCACTAGCTTTAGGGAATAGGTCTTTCCACTGCGCCTGTACTTGATCTAAGTAGGCAAGCATAGCGGGGTCTTCCGTGTCAAACATAACTAGGAACTCATTAAACGGGCTGTCCTCTGACCATGCAAAGAACGGTGACGGTAAATTCGTTCCATCAAATATAAGTGGTAACTTCATACCATCTATATTACCATACGCTTCAGTCATCGTTGTTTGACACCTCGCTGTCATCTTCTCGGAAATCCATTATGTTCCAGTTGTTTTGGTTGAGTAAATGTTTTACTTCTCCTAAGGTTTCAAAGTAATACGTGTGCTCGCAACCACCAGCTGTAATCTCAAGCACTACGTAGTCTTCTCGGATACGTACTTCAACGCCTCTTGCTTGGACGTACTTGTCCTTGTCAGAGAATCTTACGTGTGTGGATATTCTTGTAGTAGTAGTCATTCTTCCTCCTGCTCTTGTTCGTTAGTTGACTCTTCCGTGTCAACTCCTAGTAACTTCAGCTGTGCCTCAGTCATCTGCTTAAATAAGTTGA
>CERU01011590.1_pt1 | contig 23545 bp, 24 predicted proteins | sample 530741 | NCBI WGS metagenome assembly CERU01 (sample SAMEA2620925, study PRJEB7988) | marine metagenome | biome: marine biome (ENVO:00000447); feature: deep chlorophyll maximum layer (ENVO:xxxxxxxx); material: "saline water (ENVO:00002010), including plankton (ENVO:xxxxxxxx)" | depth 30 m | reverse complement strand
GCAGCGCGTCGCCGGCAACATCGAGCTTGTAAGCGGCGTCGCGGCGCAAACCACGCGCGGTGGTCGCGGTGCTTTCGCCGAGGTCTTCGATCCGGTCCCCGGCATATTGCGCTCCATCGAGCACTCCGTCGACCATCCGCGCGCCATAGGCGAGGGCGGTGTCGGCCGCGAGCGCCGCGAAGGCACCGCCGCGCCGCCCGATCCGGCGGCCCGGACGCGTCATCGCGCCAATTGCGAGGCCGGCAAGCAGCACACCGCCGACGACTGCAAAGGGATGCTTCTTGGTGAATTCCATTGCGCTATCGGCAGCATCCTTGGCCTGTTCGGCCAGCGTGCGTTCCTCGTTGCGCTGTTCGCCTGCTTCGATGCGCTCGCGCAGCTTCTCGCGCTTCTGTTCGTCGGTCAGCTTGCTGTCCGCGCTGATGGGCGTGACGTTGGTTTCTGCAGTGTCTGCCATGGTGTTTCTCCGAATTTGCTGTTCGTCAGTCCAACGTGCGCCGTGCGCCTAATGTTCCGCATCGTCGTCATCAGCGCGGTCTGCGCCGTCATGGTCGGATGCAAAGCCGAGCATCTCCAGGATCGGGTTGCGCGCGAACCACAGGACCACTGCGGCAAGCAGGGCAGCGAGTGCGCCCTTGTTGTCGTCGGCGATGTCGATGGCCTCCTCATAGAGCTCGGCCGCGCCTTCGCGGGCGCGCTCCATCGCGCGTGTGGCAAGGCTTTTCTGAGACACGTCGGTCTTGAGATGTTCGATATCCGCTTCGACCAGGGCCCGCGCGGAATCGCGCAGATACTTGTCTTCGAGCATGCGGGCGAGACGATCGGTCATTCGCTCTCTCCATCGTCGAAAGCGTCGCGGATATCGTCGAGGCGGCCCTTCAGCAGCCACAGCAGCGCGATGCCGGCAGCGATCAGTGCCAGCGTCACGATAGCGGTTGCGCCCCACGGCCCCACGATGGGAGCCAGTGCGATGACCAGCCCGACGGTCGCGGCGATCAAGGCAAGGTGAAACACGCCGAACGCGCCAAGGCCGAAGGCAATCGCACCCTTGATGCGGTTGCCGACGAAACCGGCGCGGCTTTTCTGGAAGCGGACTTCCGCCTCGGCATAGGTCTTGCCGTCTTCGATCAGTGCGAAAACGTCGTCCACTAGCGAGAAGGGCTGCTGGCTCGCATCGGTCGGCGGCGGATCGGCGTCGTGCCCATCGGGAAGATCGAGCGGGCCGGGGTGATCCGAGGCCCGCTCGGTGTTGTCATCGCGCATGTATGCCCCCGTCGTCACAGTCCTTAGCGCGAACCGCGAAACAGGCGCGAAACCATGAAGCCGACGACTGCGGCGATACCGATCGCCTTGCCGGGGCTGCGACGGACGAATTCACGGCCGTCTTCGACCAGCTCGTCGACGCTCTTCTCATCGAGGCGCGAGGCATAGCCGTCGAGCGATTTCGAAGCGTTGCGGGCATAGTCGCCGTACTTGGCACCCAGCTTCTCGTCGATCTGATAGGCGTTCTCGTTCACCATCTTGCTGAGCGAGCGGAGGCCTTCGCCTGCCTTGACCTTGCCTTCGGTCGCCAATTCGACGCCCTTGACCTTGGCATCTTCGCCGGCAGCCTTGGCATCGGCAGTCCAGTCGTTGCCCTTGCCCTTCGCCTGCTCGCGATAGGCATTCGCGCGGTCCTTGCCTTCCGCCTTCAGCGCGGCGGCACCGGCCTTGGCTTCTTCAAGCGCGGCGTTGAAGCGCGACTTGGCTTCGCTGCGATGGTCGGTCGAAGTTGCGGTGTCGGTCATGGGGGCTGTCTCCTGTACTGCGGGTTTCTTGGCAGCCTTGGTCTTCTTGGCTGCGGATGTCTTGGTGGCCGGGGTCTTGCGCTTTTTCGGCGCGCCGGCTGCGGGTGTGTTTGCCATCGTTTTGTCCTTCCCCTCGGTCGGTATTGGTTCGGCGATACGCCTTCGATGGTGCAACGCAACTTGCGCAGCAATGTTCCGGCGCATAGAGCCTCCGCGACTCCCAGATCGGGAGTGTCTTAGCGAATTACAACACCTTTGCCGGGAGCGTCACCAACCATGACCGCGATCATCGACATTCACGCCCGCGAAATCCTCGACTCGCGCGGAAATCCCACGGTAGAAGTCGATGTCCTGCTCGACGACGGCAGCTTCGGCCGGGCCGCGGTGCCGAGCGGCGCATCGACCGGGGCGCATGAAGCGGTCGAACTGCGCGACGGTGACGGCGAGCGCTATCTCGGCAAAGGCGTGACCAAGGCGGTCGACGCGGTGAACACGGAAATCAGCGATCTGCTGGTCGGCGCCTTCGATGCCGAGGACCAGCGCGACATCGACCTTTCGATGATCGCTCTCGACGGCACGGCGAACAAGGGCCGCTTGGGAGCCAATGCCATTCTCGGCACCAGCATGGCGGTGGCCAAGGCGGCGGCAAATGCCCGCGGCCTGCCGCTCTACAGCTATATCGGCGGTGTCTCGGCGCACGTCCTCCCGGTGCCGATGATGAACATCATCAATGGCGGCGAACATGCCGACAATCCGATCGACATCCAGGAATTCATGGTCATGCCGATCGGCGCGGACAGCCTTGCCGAAGCGGTCCGCTGGGGGGCCGAAGTGTTCCACACGCTCAAGAAGAAGCTGCATGAGAAAGGCCTCGCCACCGCAGTGGGCGACGAGGGCGGCTTCGCCCCCGATCTCGCCAGCACGCGCGACGCGCTCGATTTCATCATGGCCTCGATCGAGCAGGCCGGCTTCAAGCCGGGCGAGGATATCGCGCTGGCGCTCGACTGCGCCTCGACCGAGTTCTTCAAGGACGGCAAGTACCGGATTTCGGGCGAGGACCTGTCGCTCGATGGGCCGGGCATGGCCGAATATCTCGACAAGCTGTGCCGCGACTATCCGATCCGCTCGATCGAAGACGGGATGGCGGAAGACGATTTCGAAGGCTGGAAGGCGCTGACCGATCGGATCGGCAACACCGTCCAGCTGGTGGGAGACGACCTGTTCGTCACCAACCCGCAGCGCCTGCGCGACGGCATCGACCAGGGTCTCGCCAATTCGCTGCTGGTCAAGGTCAACCAGATCGGCACGCTGTCGGAAACGCTCGAAGCAGTCAGCATCGCCAACCGCGCGGGTTACACGGCAGTCATGTCGCACCGTTCGGGTGAAACCGAAGACGCGACGATTGCCGATCTCGCGGTCGCGACCAATTGCGGTCAGATCAAGACCGGCAGCCTCGCGCGTTCGGACCGTCTGGCGAAATACAACCAGCTGATCCGGATCGAGGAAGAACTGGGCGACAGCGCGGCCTATGCCGGGCGTCACTGCTTCGGCCGTATCGGTTCCTGACCCGCGCTTCCGCCACGAGCGGCGCTAGGCGCTGTTCTTCGGGTGGAACCAGTATTGCCACACGCCCCAGGCGTTGATCAGCAGCAGCACGCCGTTCATCGCGGCCAGCGGCACTGCGTCCTCGGTCAGCCCGATGTAGATCCACAGCGCCGAAACGAGGCAGAACAGCACGAAGCCCCACGCGGTTGCCCGGCGTCCGAGGTCGAAGGCAATCATCGATGCGGCGGCGACCGTCCCGATGGAGGTGATCCATTCGAGGGGGCCGTTCATGGGGTTGTATCCTGCATGATTGTCAGGACGCATATCGCCCGCTAGCGTTCCCTCATTGCTCTTGGGGGAGAGGGGCTTGGAACGATTTCCGGTACATCCGGACGAGGTCACGGCCGCGTGGCTGGGCGGACAGCTCGGCGTGCGGGTCGATGCCCTGCGCTGGGAGCCGATCGGCACCGGACAGGTCGGGGACAGCGTCCGGTTCTTTATCGAGGGCGATGGCGATGTGCCGCCGACGCTGGCGGGCAAGTTTCCCGCCGCAGACACCGCCAGCCGGACGACAGCCGCGATGTTCGGCCTCTATCGCAAGGAGGTGGCATTCTACCGGGAGGCTGCGCCGCTGCTCGATGTGCGCGCGCCGCGGGTCTTCTTCGCGGATGCCGATGAGACCGGCGCCGATTTCCTGCTGGTGTTCGAGGATGTCGGTCCCGCGCGGCAGGGAGACCAGATTGCCGGCTGCGATTTCGCCGACGCCCGTGCGGCAATCCGCCAGGCGGCCGCGATCCACGCGCCGAGCTGGGGCCGTGCCGAATTGCTCGAGGCGGACTGGATCGCGCCGCCGCCGGACCTGCGCGAACGGCTCGGCGCGATGTATCCGCAGGCCCAGGCGATCTTCCGCGAGCGCTACGCCGACAGTCTCGACCCGGACTGCATGGCGGTATGCGACCAGCTGGCCGAGGCGAGTTCCGCCTGGTTCGGGCGCGAGGATCCCCCGCAATGTCTCGTGCATGGCGATTTCCGGCTCGACAACATGCTGTTCGATATTCGCGGCGGGCAAGAGCCGATCGCCATACTCGATTGGCAGACCGTCGCGGCCGGCCGCCCGATGACCGATGTCGGCTACTTCATCGGGTGCGGCGTGGGCGAAAGACTATGGCGCGAACACGAGCGTGAATTGCTCGACCTGTGGCGCGCGGAAATGCGCGAGCGCGGCGTTGCGCTGACCCACGACGAGATCGAGCGCGATTACCGACTGGGGATCCTCCACGGGGTTTCGACCGCAGTGTTCAGCGCCGCCTTCGTGGAACGGACCGAACGCGGGGATGCCAATTTCCTGTCCATGGCGCGCGGCGCCTGTTCGCTCGCGCAGGCGCGCGGCAGTATCGAAGCATTGAAAGAGGTGATCTAGTGGTTCTCAGCCGCGGAGACGAGTATCCGATCCACCAGACCGCCGAGCCGGTGGCCTATTCGGGCACCGATCGCAATTTCTACGACCGCTATTTCTTCAATGGTTATGCCCCCGACGGGAGCGGGTTCTTCGCCGCCGCGCTGGGGCTCTATCCACATCTCGACATCATCGATGCGCATTTCACCGTGGTCCGCGACGGGGTCCAGCACTGCGTCCACGCCAGTGCGGAACTGGGGATGGAGCGGATGGCGATGGCGGTGGGGCCGATCTCGATCGAGATCGTCGAGGCGCTCGACGTGCTCCGCCTGCGCGTGGAACCGTTCGAAGGGGTCGCCGCGGATATCACCTTCACCGGACGGGCCTTCCCGATCGAGGAACCGCGCTTCACGCACCGTATCGGTCCGCGCGCCTTCATGGACTATACGCGGATGACCCAGAACGGCCGCTATGCCGGGTGGATCGAGGTCGATGACGAGAAGCAGGACCTGGCTCCCGGTTCGATGGGGACACGCGATCGCAGCTGGGGTGTCCGCCCGATCGGCGCGCGCGACCCGCAGCCCATGCCCGGTGCGCCGCTTCCCGGCTTTTTCTGGCAATGGACGCCGATCAATTTCCCCGCCGGCAGCCTGTTCTTCCACGTCAACAACGACCAGCACGGCAAGGCGTGGAACACCCGCGCCGCATGGGCCGGGGAGGGCGCGGGCGCGGCAGAGGTTGCAGAAGGGCACGGCAGCATGCGTACCCGGCTTGAACCGGGGACTCGCTGGCCGCTGGGGGGCACGCTGTCGCTCGCGCTACGCGGTGCGCCCGAACAGGTTACTTTCGAACCGCTGGGCCGGTTCCAGATGCGCGGGCTGGGCTACACCAGCCCCGAGTGGGGCCACGGCATGCACCACGGCCCGCTCAGGATCGAACGCGAAGACATCGTGCTGGCGGATTGCGACCCGCTGGCGCCGGAAAACCTGCATGTCCAGGTTCCCGTCCTGGTTACGGGAAGCGATGGGTCCGAAGGGATCGGCGTGTTCGAACAGCTGATCATCGGCCCATTCGCCCCGCTGGGCCTCGACGAGTTCCTCGACGGAGCGCGTTAGCCGGCGAAGCGTTCCTGCAGCTTCAGGAGAGCCATGGCTGCCTGCGCGGCTTCACCGCCCTTGTCCTTTTGCTTGGGGTCCGCGCGAACCAGCGCCTGGTCCTCGTTCTCGACCGTAAGGATGCCGTTGCCGATGGCCATGCCATCCATCGTCAGTGCCATGATCCCGCGGGCGCTTTCGCCGGCGACGATCTCGAAATGGTAGGTCTCGCCGCGGATGACCACGCCGATGCCGACATAGCCGTCATACTGGCCGCTTTCCGAGGCCAGCGCGATCGCGCCGGGGATTTCCAGTGCGCCGGGCACGGTGAGGACATCGACGTCGTGTCCCGCCGCTTCGAGCGCGGCGCGTGCGCCGGCCACGAGCATGTCGTTGAGATGGTCGTAGAAACGGGCTTCGACGATAAGGAAACGGGCCATGGGGGTCACTCCGGAATGGGCAGGTGGTCGACGATGTTGAGGCCGTAGCCTTCGATCGCGACGACATTGGGCTGCGAATTGCTGAGCAGGATCATGTCGTCGATCCCGAGATCGGCGAGGATTTGCGAGCCGATGCCGACATTGCGCTGGGAATCGCTTTCACTGTAGCCGCGATTGCCCGCGGGCCGCCCGGTGATCAGCACGATCACGCCCGAGCCATGATCGCCTACGGCCTGCATTGCGCGCTGCAGCGTACGCTTGCGCGGGCCGGGCTTGCCGAGGACATCATCGAAGATCGAGATCGGGTGGACGCGCGCGAGCGTGGGCTGGCCTTCGACGACATGTCCCTTCTGCAGGACGTAGCTTTCGCTTTCGTCGACCGTGTTGCGATAGGTGATCAGCCGCCAGTCGCCGCCGTAATCGGATTCGAAGCCGTCTTCGGCCACGCGTTCGACGAGGTGGTCGTGCCGCATGCGGTATTCGATCAGGTCGCGGATCGTGCCGATCTTCATGTCATGCTTGCGCGCGAAGCCGATCAGGTCATCGAGGCGGGCCATCGTCCCGTCCTCGTTCATGATTTCGCAAATCACGCCCGAGGGGTTGAGCCCGGCAAGGCGCGAGATGTCGACCGCCGCCTCGGTATGGCCGGCGCGGACCAGCACGCCGCCGTCGCGCGCGGCGAGCGGGAAGACATGACCCGGGGTGACGATATCGTCCGGACCCTTGGCCGAATCGATCGCCACGGTGACGGTGCGGGCCCGGTCGGCCGCGCTGATGCCCGTGGTGACGCCTTCCTTGGCCTCGATCGAGGTGGTGAAGGCCGTCTGCATGCTTTCGCGATTGTCGCGGCTCATCGGTTCGAGCCCCAGCGCCTCGACGCGCTTGCGGTCAAGCGACAGGCAGATCAGCCCGCGGCCATGCGTGGCCATGAAATTGATCGCGCTGGGCGTGGCCATCTGCGCGGGGATGATCAAATCGCCCTCGTTCTCACGGTCCTCATCGTCGACAAGGATGTACATGCGGCCGTTACGTGCCTCGTCGATGATCTCCTCGGCGCCGACGATAACCGGGGTGTCGTCATTGGCTTCGAGGAAAGCCTCGAGCTTGCCGAGCGTTTCGGAGGTCGGGTTCCAGCTGTCCTCGGCGCAGTCGCGCAGCGTGTTGGCGTGCAGGCCAGCCGCCCGGGCAAGCCCGGCGCGAGTCATCAGGCCCTGCGAGACGAGTGTGCGAACTTTTTCGATCGTATCCATGGCAGGCGAGGTATCACATCATAATGTGATTGCCAATGGCAAGTATCACATCGAGTGTGACGAACCGTCCTCGCGCGCAAAGCCATGGTCGTTGGATTGGCGTGTGGGGTATGACGGAATGGGGAAGGTGGTGGACGCACTAGGGCTCGAACCTAGGACCCGCTGATTAAGAGTCAGCTGCTACCATTAGGGCTGCGTTGGATGGAATTGGATAATCTACTGAATACCAGAGGATTTCTCGAAATTCGCTTGACTGAGGTTAGCTGAATGTGGCCTCATTTGGCGTCACCGTGCTTGCCATGTGATTATCAGAGGACCGGGAATGCCGACCATCAAGATTACCAAGCGCGCAGTCGACGCGGCCACGCCGACAGCGAAGCAAGTATTTCTGTGGGACACTGAGGTGAAAGGGTTCGGGCTCAAAACCTCCGCGGCAGGCAAACGCACATACATTTTCCAGTATCGAATGGGTGGTCGCGAGTCCGCGACTCAGCGCTTCACAATCGGCGAACACGGAAGCCCCTGGACGCCGGACCAAGCGCGCAAAGAAGCTCTTCGACTTGCGGGCATGGTCCGGCAGGGTGTCGATCCCCGCGAAGACCAGCGGCAGAAGCGAAAGGCCACTGTGGCACTAGCTTTTGATAAATACGCCGAAGCGTTCGTCGACGGTTATCTGAAGGTGCATTGGAAGCGCTGGAAGGAAGCCAAGCGAATCCTTGATCGCGATGTTGTGCCGGTGTTTGGCAGACGGCCTCTCACCTCGATCACAAAAGGGGATATCGACGACCTACTAAGTAGCATGAACAATCGTCCAGCTCTCAAGAGACAAGCCTATTCGATTCTAAGCAAACTTTTCAACTGGGCAGTCAAAACACGCGGCGACATCACTGTTTCTCCGCTTACAACGATGGATGCGGTGCCGACTGTAAGACCCCGCGATCGCTATCTATCGGCCGAAGAGTTGGCCGCGTTCATTCTAGCCGCAGATGCTACGCCGTATCCATTCGGCCACTATTTCCGGGCCCTAGCCGGAACTCTACAAAGGAGAGAGACTGTGGCCGGCAGCGATTGGGCGCAATTCAATGGCGGCCAGGAACTTTGGTCAATCCCCGCCAGATTGATGAAAAACGGTCTAGATCATGTGACTCCCTGCAATGATGAGGTGATGGAGGCGCTCGGTAGTCTCGCAACTAGGCGGGCTGGCTTGATCTTCACCACTACTGGCACGACAGGGGTAAGCGGTTTTTCCAAAGCGAAGAAGGCCTTGGATAAGCGAATGGTCGCAATTCTTCGCGCACGTGCTGAGGAGCGAGGTGAGAAGGTGGAGGAATTGGAGGACTCGATCTTATTGCCGGGTTGGAGGCTCCAAGATCTGCGCCGGACTGGCGTGACCGCGTTGCAAGCCATGGGAGTGCCGGTGGAAGTGACAGAGGATATTCTCGCGCACACCAGCGGAACACGGGAAGGTGTTGCCGGTGTTTACAATAAATATAGATACTTGACCGAAAAGAAGGTCGCGCTGGGGCTATGGGGCGAGTTCCTGCGTGATCTGCGTAGCACCAAACTGGCGGCCGAGCCGCACAGGAAGTGGCTTTACGCATATCGGCTCAAGCGCTTGGACGCGGATCCTGCCTGACCGCCTTGAGGATGTAGCAAGGCATGCAGCAGTATTTTTGGGGCTTGGAAGGTCGAACGACTTGGCCAAGCCCTCATCGAGACAAGATGTTTCTAGCATCCGCTGTCATGGCTGTTGGAGAGAAACGATTTGGCACGGAATGGGTGGGGCGCGAAGGAATACCTTCTGGCTTGCAATGGCAGTGGGTAAGGGACTTTATCGTCAGCATGTGCGGCGCTGGAGCAATTGAATCATCGGTGCTGAGTCCCACACTTGGCAGATTTCATCCCGTGGATGCTGCGGCTTGGAAAGATAAACGGAAGACAAAGAGCATCTTTTCTCGATGCCAGTTTGTTTGGCCGGAGGCACACCCCGCATATTGGGATAAGTCGCCTGTCTATGCCGACATATATCTCGACAGATATCAGCTAGAAGAAGCCGTCTCGAAAATAGCGACCGTTCCTCTTACGATGACTGTCATTGATCTCAGCGAATTCTACGTTTCGACCTATCTCGACGTGATGTTGCAGGTCGCTCAAGAGCACCTGCATGCTGGCGAAGCTCCCCCCACCGCAGAACAGCTTGCCGTCATAGTGGCTGAGAAGCTCTATCCAATTTTGAATCCGGGAGAGAGCTACGACCCCAAGCGATCGCTTCAAGAGCATCCTCGTAAGAATGGTTGGTCTCCGCAAATAGCAAAAAATATGTCCTCGCTGCTGCGTGGCCCCGAGCGAATAAATGAGCGAGGGCGTCTCGCGAAGAATGCAACGCGTCGCCCGTAATTGCCTGCATAAATGGCTAAACGAGGACATAAATCGCAGTCTTGCAGGCTAATGCAGAGGGCAAGGTAATGATCCATCTCCGACCTCGCCGCAACATCGCGGTGACTGTTGGAGAACAACATTGGATATCGATCCCAAACAATGGGCGAAAGCTGACGACTGGCTGACCACTGTCGAACTCGCCGCACTCACTAAGACCAGCCGCAGCTTCTGGGATAAGAAGCGCGGCCAGGGTGGCGGCCCTGCATGGTGCGACTTTGGCAACCGGCCCCGCTACCGCCGAGCCGATGTAGAAGCGTGGCTGATCTCGCGCTCTATTCACAACACCAGCCAGCGGGGGCGTCCATGAACCGGCTGCGCTCCCATTTCGCCAAACAGGCGGCGCAGAAGCCGATGAAGCGACTGCAGCGCGCGATCGTGTCGGACTATCGCGACGACATCATCAGCCTGATTGCCGATGATGGCGCTACGCTGCCGGAGGTAGCCGACGCCGTCCGCGCTCAGGGCGAGCCCGTCCTTGATGCCGGGTTCAAAGCCGCAATTCTCAAACAGATCGGGACTGTGAAGAACATCCGAGCTGGGCGGATCGGCACAATGGCATCCAGCGGCGGCGATCCCGCTCCGCAGCCGGTGTCGGCAGCGATGATGGGCCAAACTAACTCAAACGAGACTGAAACGTCGGCCGACGACGATGATGACGATGACGCCTTCGCTGCCCGCCGTCCGCGCCGCTAAGCATCCATTCAAGGAAACGATTATGACTAATCTGCAATCTACCACCACGCTCGCCGCCGTGCCGGCACCCGCCCTTCCGCCGAAGCCCAAGAAGCGCAAGCTTAAGTGCATTGTCATCGGTCCGAACGGTGGAGGAGTCCGCAAGACTAAGTCCGCGTTGGCGATCGGTAGCATCGCTACCGCCGCTGGCCAGGTTGTCATCTACGTATGCGCCGATCGTGGCATCGGTAGCCTCTCCGCCAGTTTGAAAGAGGGTGGTCCAAATCGCGTCGAGCATTTGCCGGATGAGGAAACCGGCAATTACGCCGATACTCTCATCGCGCTCGCCGGCGAAGCTGACGCCGATGTTATTATCATCGATCTTGGTGCGAACGAGATGCTGAACAGCAAGTCGCGGCGCACTGTCCGTGCAGCGCTGCGGCAAATGAAGGCGCTCGGTCACGACACATTCGCGGTGCTGTCGCTGGTCCCCGGAAAGGTCGGTTTGGACGATGACGCCGTCAACTTCGCCCGCCAGATGTCAAAGGAGGCCCAAGTCGTTCTTGCCCTCCACGGCCAGGACGAGGGCGGTGATCTGTCGAAGTTTGACGAACTCAAGGATGATTACCCTTCGATCGCGGTATCCACCGATCAGCTCGGCATCCTGGAGATGATCACTCGCGCTGGCGTCACGCCGTTCGATTGGTGTGCCGCACCGGTGCCCGGCTTCGAACTCGCGGCCGCGTGGATGGCGCATAATCTCATGCAACTCGCACAGCAGCCGGCCATGATTGAACTCGCGCGAGGCGATCTCGCGGTGCCGGTTCTTTCCTCTCTTGCCCAGGGCCGCCCCGTCCCGTCTTACACGGGTCGCAACAACTTGTGGCAGGTGACCAACGAATGTCTCATGGCGGATGCGCGTGAGATCACCACACAGCGCGCCCTAATGAGGCTTGCCCCCGATGCCGACGACGCCTCCGTGATAATCGCGGCGCGCGCCTTCATTGCCGCGGTCAGCGAAGCAAGAGCGGCGCACAGAGCAGCCAAGCTCGCTGTTTGATCCGCTGCGGCTCGCATCGAGTGGCCGGCACGCTGTTTGAGGCCACCACCACACCGAACAACAAGGCATTTTCTATGATCGACCGCAACCAGGTATGCGCGCCGCTCGTGCGTAATTTCATTCGACTGGCGAGTCTCGCCGAACAGGAGGGCCACGCCATCGGCTCAACTTCCGAACAGATCGTCGCCGCCCTTATTAATGACCGCTGCGATTGGCTTCCGTCGAGCTATCCCGAGCCGCTTCACGCGATCAAGCGCCTGCATGCCGGTGGCGCAGACTGGTGGCATACGGCGCTGTATGTCCACGGGCTGAGCTGGCGTGAGTAGTTCTAGCGTCGAGCGCATGGCGTCAACGCCAACAGTTCCCCCACTAGTCGGCGACAAGTCGCAGATCGTTGGGAAAACAGAAGCAGAAGAACACAGGATGGGGCGTGTTTACGCCCGGATAGCCGCTCAGCGCCCTTCGGGCTGATCGCGACTACATGAAGGATGCTGGCAAATGAGTGGCGACACCGGGCGCAGCCGTTCCATAGCTGTCAGGCTAACGGAAGGCGAAGCGCAAGCGATTGAGGCACGAGCGGCATGCGAGGGTGAGGCAAAATCCGCCTACATCCGTAGCGTTCTGCTTGCCCAAGCAAGCCGCCCGCTGCCGAACCTCGCCGCAGGCGCCGAACTCCTCGCGATCTGTAATGCACTCTTGAAGGTCGCCGAAAGCTCGGAACCCATATCGGCGGAAACTCGGGAATTTGTTCGCGAGCGGGCTGAAATGGTCTTCGAAATTCTGACCCAGCACGGCCATAGTGGAACCAAACCGTGATCATCAAAAAGATCCGCCGCAAGACGCCCGCGCGCGCAACTTCCGGCTCCGAATTTGCCTATGTTGCGCGACTGACGCGATACGTGGTTCGCGCTGATCTGGCCGATTTGCGCAAGCTCGCGCTCCATGAGGAGGACGCCCACGTCCACGACCTTCTGACCTACGTCGACAAGGAGGAGGTCATCGCGGCCGGCGCGATCAATCTTCTCGGCAAGACGCTTGAGCATCAACAACTCGAGATGCAGGGGCTCGTTCATCGCTGTAAGAACGGAGCCGGGGCGCTCGATCATTGGGTCATCAGTTGGTCAGAGGACAATGAGCCAACTGTCGACGAGGTGGAGAAGTCGATTTCTATCTTCCTCCGATGCCAGGGTCTCGAAAATTGCCCGGTAGTTTGGGCCGTCCACAACGACACCGACAACCTGCACGCTCACGTCGCTGTCCTGCGGATCGATTGCATGACGGCAGAGAGGGTGGAGGCCGGACGCGGCTGGGACATCGATTGTGCCATGCGGACCAAGGCGGTGATCGAATGTGAATTTCCCCATTGGCAGCGTGAGGAGGGCTCAATCTATGAGGTTCGCGCGGGCAAACTGGTCCGCACGCGCGACAACGTGGAAATCGGACCGGCGGACAAGCCCCACCTTTGGGCGCGGTTTAGGAAAGAGGCGAAACAGGAGGCCAAAGTCTTTGAGGTAGGCGGGTCCGTCGGTGTGACGCCGCGCCTGGATCAGCGTTCGCGGAACTATGAACAAGAAACAGGTTACCAATCGCGAGAGCGCGTCGCTCTCGAGACCGCAGTGCCGATCGCACTCAAGTCGACCAGCTGGGATGAATGCCATCGCCGCCTCGCTGTGGAGGGGATATCGATCGAAAGGACCCGCTACGGCGCCAACTTCGTCATTGGCGGCAAACCCGTAAAAGCCTCCATCGATCGGTCGACATCCTTCGCCAAACTGAAGGCCCGCTTTGGCGAGGAGGAATTCAAGCCATCGCACTATACCGTGGGAAGCGTTGCTCCGCGCGAGCTGTGGCCAGAAGGCTCCAAACGCCGCGACTACTTCGTGGCAAAGCGCTCCCATGATGCCCGGTTGAAAGCCGCCCTAGCGCGATTTCGCGATGGGCGTCGGAGCAGAGCGGGCAGTGCATTTGCTTCAGAAGTCCTGACAGGCGCGCAGGCTTCAGCATCTTTCCCTTTATTCGATGAGTGGGTTTCCGGAAGCCAGCCACCGGATCCAGCCGAAGTGGTCGCGGGCGCGCTCGAGTTCGGCGTAATCGAAGTTACAGCCCCGAGCGACGCTTCCCAGCAGCCGCAGCCATATTCGATTGGGGGCTTTACGCCGATAAAACTTCGGGACCGTGTGATCTACCGCCGACCCTCTGATCCGCCCGGCCGGCCCTCCTTCATTGACCTTGGCGATCGCGTTTTAGTCAACGCCGCTAAAGACCGCGACGCTGTGCGCGCGGCCTTGCTCTTGGTCGTCAAGAATAACCCTGATGCTGAGATTGCCGTTTTCGGGGATCGGGCCTTCAAGAAGCTCGCCTTGGAAATCGCCAATGAGGAGGGCGTCGCCCTGCATGGTGCGCTTGGACGCAAGCAAATGCAGCTTCAGCGAGTTGGCGAGATCAAAACGGGGCAGGGTGACCGTGAAGGATCCCTCAAGTCTGCCACGATGAACCCGCCTTCGCCTTCAGTTTCTCACCGCCAACCAAACCATAAAGGTCCCGCCAGCCCATCACAGCCAGACTTGCCGGTGCCTCCGCAACCGGCTGCCTCCCCGGGTGACGCACCTGGCCGGGATACGATGCTCGCCCTGATTGGCCGGATGTTCCACGCTGGTGATTGGGACCCAAGCGAACTCTGGTCGAAAAGCATGTTTGGCAAGCTGAATAGCGGCATCGCCTCGGCAATGCGAACCTTTGACGAGATCCAAAAGAATGACCGGTCGCCGTGGTCAGAAGCGGGCACGCCGAGTCCAGACGTGGTGGATGGGAAGGTGCGAGCCGCCGAGGCTGCGCGGCGTGCGGCGGCGATTACAGCAGCTTCAAGGGGTTTTTAAACAATGCGCGACTGGCGTACCATCGATAGGAGAAGAAGATGAATACACAAACACAACACCAACCAGCCGGTATAAGGGGGCGACAAAGCGATTTCGTGCCGGAGGCATTTCGGCTGATGGATGTCCCGGTCCAAGAGCATCCTCCCACGGCATGCGCATCATGCCCATCTGCGATCTGGCATTTCCAAGGCGAATGGCGCTGCTTCTGCAACTTTATGAAGTTTGGCTCCTGGCAGGGAAATGGTTCACCGATTACCGTCTGCGACGCTCGCGAGACTGTGCTCGCCAGCTTGGAAGAGCAGCAGCGTAAGATCACCGGACAATAGCAGGAATTTGCCGCGGCGATCCACTAGTCGTTGGCGACCAATTGCCCATCATCAGGCGAATATCGGCAGGAAGTGATCGACCGGTCGCGGATTCGTTCGACGGTATCGTCGATGACCGACAATGGAACCACGAACCATTCGCGCGGTTTCACCATGTGGCCGAACCGATCCGGGATCGTCAGGTCAAGCTGTGCGGCGGCAAAGACCTTGTGCAACAGGCTTTCGAGCTTCTGGCAATTGACCCCGTAGACTTTGTAGGTGGCGACGACGTCGACCCCGGCGAGAAGATATGTGGAGCTCTTTTCGGCACCGGAAATCCGCGTGGCGATCGATCCCCTGGTGACGCCGATCTTGTGCACCACCTCACGGTGCTTGGCCACGAATGGATGATCGGATTTGCTGCGCAGCACGTAGATTGTTCCCGTCTCGGTCTCACCGTCCTCTGGTCGATCGGCAAACAGTGGGCCAGGAGCCGGATCGGTAATCCTACGCCCGGCGTCATCGTCGTGCAGCTGGCGCTGAAGCGAGCGCATCAGCATCCCGCTTTCTGTCCCGTTGTCGAAGATGACGCGCAATCGCGCGTCGGTGCGCCCCTGGGCATTGGTGAAGATATCGTCCATTTCGGCAACGTAGGTGATCAGGCCGCCAACGATAAAAAACGCACCAGGCCTGATTTCCGCCTTTAGCTCGAACGGGCGCGTTATGCGCGTTCCAGACGTCAGCTCTTGCTTCACCTGCTCGAACAGCGGCTTGAACCTCTCGAAGTCGTGGCATTTGTCCCGGCGTGCAACCTCCTCGGCGGCTCGCTTTTCCTCGGCGGAGCGAACGTGGCGAAGCTGGGTGATGTCCTCTTCGCTTTCGACCCCGGCCAGCTCGGAAGCCAGCGCGTCGGCATCGAACTCGGCATCGTCCTTGTCCTCGGTCCCAATGGAAGGCTGCTCAAACAAGCCATGTTCATCGAGCTCCGCCAGCAATGCATGGCAGTCCTCCTGGGCGCGCAACCGGTCGAGACGGACAGCGTAAAGCCGCTCGAATATGTCCCGCTCCTCACCATGCTGAGGGACGCGGCCATGTTCTTCGAAGAACCGAACGATGTCCTCGAACCCCGCGATGATCCGCTCTTCGTGTGCCGTGTAAGCGGCTTGCTTCTTTTTCGCAGGAGCGAAATCGGCCAGTTCACCGGCTAGATCGTCGAGGTCTGAATTACTCATAGCGGCCTTCATCGCGGAACCGCATAAAGGCTGCAGCGCCTTCCGCAAGGCGCTGCTCCCATGCATCGGGCGAAGTGACCGCAGGCAGGCGGCCGCGCTCTTTCTTAAACTTCACCGCCGCGGCGGCGAGGTCCTTCGCCCCCTCGGGACTGATCTTAGTTCGCTTCGCCGCGATTGCTGCCTGAACCTGCTTGAGCGTGCTCTCGCTCATCGACTTCGCGAGCACGGCATAAGCAGCCTGCCACGGGTTGATGCTGTCGATGAGGTCGACGTCAAGTTCGCGAACGTCCATCGCATATTGGCGCACGCCGTCGAGCAAAGCCGTGTTCGCCCGTTGCTCACCATCAGCGGGATCAACAGTGTCCATCGCCAGCGATTTTGCCTTCTGTGTCAAATTGAGGGCGGCGATCGCGTGTTGGCGCACGGCTTCTTGATCCTCTGTGCTGAGGTCGGGGTATCGATCGCGAACAATCGCGCTCATGGCCACTTGGGTCAGTTCCTGCGGCGGGGTCTCTTCATCGAAGATCCCGCGCTCGGCCACGGACTTCTTCTGCACGAAGGCGGCGACAACTTCATTGAGGTCTTCCTCGCAAATCCGCGCAGCTTCCGGTGATTTTGGGGTGACGAGTCCGGCGATCTCGAAATGATACTGTCCGCGCTCCTCGTTCACACCGACGTTGGCCTTACCCTCCTGATAGCCCTCGGGCCCGTAATCGAAATCAGGCAACGGTCCGGCGTTCTTGGGACTGAAGGTGAACCGCGGGGCGAGCACCTGCTCCATCAGCAGGCTAGCGGCGATTGCCTTCAAGGTGTCGTTGATCGCATCGGCCACGGCGGCTTCGGATGCATCGGGTTCGGCGATGAGGTTCGTGAAGGTTGCAGTGGCCTTGCCCGGAGCGTCGCGGGTGGCGCGGCCGATTATCTGGATGATTTCGGTGAGGCTCGATCGGTAGCCGACCGTCAGCGCGTGTTCGCACCAGATCCAGTCGAAGCCCTCCTTTGCCATGCCGAGCGCAATGATGATGTCGACGTGGTCGCGATCGTTTTTGTGCGCCGGGTCCTTCAGCGCGGCCAGCACCTTCGAGCGTCGCGCCGGATCGCTGTCATCCACCAGATCGGCGATCTTCAGCACCCGCCCATCCGGCATGGCGACAAGCTCGAAGCCGGTCACAGGGTCGGCTCCCTTCCACTTGCCGAGATAGTGGAGGATCTCGTTGACCTCACTGACCTTGTCCTTCGTGCTTTCCCGCGCGTTGACCGAGGGGATGTGCACGATCGTCTTCAACGCCGGGTTGAGGCAGTGCTCGATCGCCTCCAAATACCGGCCGGTGTAGAAGAAATAGCCGATGTTGAGCGCTTTAAGATGCTCGTAGCCGTTGAGCTGTTCGTAATACGTGTAGGTGACCGGCTCGAACTTTGCCTCATCCTCCGGGGTCAGCACCGGCACGGCATCGCCGCGAAAATAGCTGCCGGTCATCGCCACGATATGGGCCTTGTCGCGGGCGATGAACTCCGTGAGCTGGTTGCCGAGGCGATTGTCCTCGCCGGCCGAGACGTGGTGGAACTCGTCCACGGCGATCAGGCGATCGTCAAACGCCTCCACGCCGAACCGCTCGACTGCGAAGCGGAAGGTGGCATGCGTGCAGACGAGCACCTGATCCTCGCTTTCAAGGAACTGGCCAAGCGCCTTGATCTTCGACGGATCGGCCTTCTCGTCATCCGCGCCGGGGGTGTTGCACAGGTTCCACTTGGGCTTGACCGTCCAGTCCGCCCAGAAGCCATATTGCGACAGCGGCTCATCGCCGAAGCTGCCGCCGATCGACTTCTCCGGCACCACGATGATCGCCTGTCGCAGCCCTTGGTTGTGCAACTTGTCGAGCGCGATGAACATCAATGCCCGGCTCTTGCCCGAGGCCGGCGGAGACTTGATCAGCAGGTATTGCTCACCGCGCTTGTTGTAGGCGCGCTCCTGCATCGGGCGCATTCCCATCTCGTTCGACGTAGTTGATGCGCCATCGCGCGCGGTCTGGAACAATACGGCAGGGGTGGGGCGCGCATGGGTCATCGCGGTGTCTTTCGAGTGGAAGCCTGAGGAGGATCACTCTTCCGCACTTGGCGAACCTGATCTCCGAGCGACGTAACGTCAGCGAATTGCACGAACTTGTTGGAAGCCTTTGCCAAGACTTCAAATCGTTTGTCCATGGATTCAAGAATTTTCTGAATTTCTCGCAGAGCTGGCTTGTCCATCATCCCTGCCAGGCCCTCAAACTGCCGAATATCGATAGTAGTGGTCGTGCTGCGGTGCGCGCCATCAATGTCGCTAAAATCGATCTTGACGTCGAACGGCTTCAGCGGACCAATCTGCTTTTTGTAAGCATTGCCGAAAAGTTCGAAACCGATACCGAAAATTGCCATGATTTTCTCCCCCGCTGGGAGCGTGTTGATCGGTGCCGCGCTATTGCGCGCAGACATCAGAACGTGATGCGTATCGAAGTCTTCCTCATCGCAATCGATGCGGAAAGCCACATCCCTCGCCAGCCCCACGCCGACATTAGCAAAGACGATGTTGACCGCACCGTTGCCATCCTCGTGCGGCACAAGATACGCAATGACCTTTGGCTCTTTTCCTGCCTTGCGTAGCTTGCGGTTCTCACAAACTAACAGGATGGTGAGGATCGCAATTACCGCTGTGGCACATGCTGAGACAACAGTTGCCAGAGCGACCCATTGATTTGCGTCCATTATCGCGCCCTTTCAATCGACCTAGTTTTCCGTAGCTGTCGGCTTTTCTCGTTCACGCCGATTTCCCCTTGTCGGTCATCTTGGTGTAGAGCTCGAACAGCTTTTCGAGGCGCTCGGTGTCGTTCTTGAAGCGACGGCCGATGTAGATGCGTTCGAGGGTCTCATCGTTCTCATCGTGGGCGCGGCGGAGGTTTTCGGGCATGGCTTCGGGATCGTAGAGATCGGCGATGGTGGCGGGGAAGTGCGCCTCGCGCGCGAGCAGGATGTTCTCGGCGCAAGCCGTGAGGTTGGCCTTGTTCTGCTCGGTAAATTTGGGGAGCGGGAAGGTGTTCCAGCCCATGGTGTTGGAGTAGGAGAAATCCGTCCGCATCCGGACACACACCGTTCCTATCCAAACCCAATGCAAGCGCGATACGATAAGGCTCATTATCCAAAGGGGCGCATCGTAAATCGCATAACACTTGTGGCCAATTATCGCTTTGTCGCGAGTCACGGTGGCAGGTAGGTATTCCCTATTTTCAGACGTGATAGCTGGAACGACGATGGCCGTCTCACCGCTTACAGGTGATAATTGAACAAAACGGTGCGCGATCGTGGCTTTTTGGCGAGTGGAGGGTGCGGTGCTATCAAGCCGGAAGCGTCGGACCTGATCTATGGTCTTGGCGATAAAAGGATTCCGCGAAACCTCGGCCAAATCAGCGTCAAGCAACCAAAGACAGCAGCGTGGAACGCCCCTCATAAGTTCATAGGCGCCCCAAAAATCACGGACGAGGTCTGATGGAACGCCGTGATCATCGATGAGTGCGCGCTTCTCATGCTGCGCGAAAATCAAATTGCCACCGTCCTTGGCCATGTTCCCAAGATACATTCGCGGTCGAGCATCTTTCGGCTTCTGCATCGGTTGCACAACCACCGAATAGCTCGGGACCAAATAAGGTCCGATGGACGGGACTGCTTGCCTATTTTGCCCCTCGTAGAGGAAACACTCGGATGCCAAGTTTTGCGATAAGCCCACGACAACAACTGTCACGCCCGCATTTTGCGATGCCAGATTTGCCCATTTAAATGATCGGTGGGCAAAAGAGATATGGTTGCCAGATGAAAAAATAATTGGCCAAAGGATGGGGACCTGCTCACCTTGACAAATGGAATTGGTAGCCACCAAGGCGCCGCTAGCGCCGCTCACTGCGGTCATGTAATCGCTTAGCTTGACAAACCAGCCAGCAACATAGTCGAGGCTCTTGTGCTTCGATGTGCGACTACCGAGAAGATTTAAGAGATCGGATTTCTGATCATCTTCTTTTTTGTTTCTACCCTTATATGGCGGATTCCCGCAAATATAGGTCTCACCCCCCAAGTTCTCGAAGTCGATCTCCGACTGGTCGAGCGGCGTCTCAAAGAGATCATCCCCGCGCACCCTTACCGCCGTGCCGGTCGGCGGACAGATGCTCAGCCAGTCGAGCCGCAGGGCGTTGCCGCACGTGATCCAGTTCTGGCTGTCGAGCGGTAGAAACTCGGCCAGAGCCTCCTTCTGGCCGCGATAGAGCACGTCGCACTGGTATTCGGCGATGATCAGCGCGAGGCGCGCAATCTCGGCCGGGAAGTCGCGAAGCTCAATGCCGCGGAAGTTGGTGAGCGGGATCTCGCTGCGGCGATCGGACTCGCCGCGCCGCTGGTTGACCTCGGCCTCGATGGCCCGCATTTCCTTGTAGGCGATTACAAGGAAGTTGCCGCTGCCGCAGGCCGGATCGAACACCCGGATCTTAGCCATGCGGTTGCGTAGGTTGAGCAGTTTGCGCGCGTTGTCGCCCGCATCCTCCAGCCTGGCTCGCAGGTCGTCGAGGAAGAGCGGGTTCAGCACCTTCAGGATGTTCGGCACGCTGGTGTAATGCATGCCGAGCGCGCCGCGCTCCTCGTCGTCGGCGACCGCCTGGATCATCGAACCGAAGATGTCGGGATTGATCTTGGTCCAATCGAGATTGCCGATGTGGATGAGGTATCCGCGTGCGGTGCGGCTGAAGCGAGGGACGTCGATATTGCCGCTGAAGAGCTGACCGTTGACGTAGGGAAAGCCGTTGGCCCAGGTCTTGATGCCCGCCGTCGTGCGATCGGCCAGCGGCGTGTTCATGGCCCGGAACAGTTCCAAGATCAACTCATGGGTGTTGTCCGCCCCGCCGCTGCTCATCCGTTCAACCGTCTCGGTGAACTTGTATCCGGCGTGGAAAATGTCGGTGTCCTCGGCGAAGAAGCAGAAGATCAGCCGGGCCATGAAATGGTTCATGTCGGAGCGGCGATCGGCCGAGGCCCAGTCGGGGTTATCCTGGAGAAGGGTGACGTAGAGCTTATTGAGACGCCCGGTGGCGCGGATGTCGAAGCTACTCTCGCGGATCTGCGCGACGGTGGTGATGCCGGCGAGGGGTAGGAAAAAGCCGAAGTGATTGGCGAAATCGGCGTAGTCGCAGGCGATCGTCTCACCTGTGGTGACGTCTTCGGCCTGAAGCTCATGCCCGTCGGTAGCGAGGATGAAGCGGGCCTTCTGGCTGGCAGTCTTGGGGCTTTTGCTTAGCGCCGTTAGCGTATCGACGACTTTCCCAAGCGCGGCGGTAGCGATGTGGATATTGCTACGCTGAAGGACGGCGCCGGGAACGTCCGAGTGGTTCGTGTTGCCCTTGCGCAGACGATCGATCGCGGTCTTCTTGTTGCCAAACGCGGCGAGGAACTGGAACGGGAACTCGAACGCGTCGAAGGGCTGCTGAGCAAGTTCGGTTACTGCGTCTGCGATCTCTACGGGGTTCATGGCCGACTGATAGGCGAACAAGAACTTGTCGGCCAAGGTTTTTCCCTCGTTCCGACGCGAACATTACTGATGTCCCAATTCACTCGTGCCGCAGGTTTAACCCTCAAAGAACGGCGTAATGTTTAGCTATGGCAGTCAATCGCTTTCGCATGCATCCGCATTAGGAAAAGAAGTCGCCTGAGCCTCGCAGTGCGAGGTCGGTGAAGAGAAGGGAAAAGGTCCCTTCCGCCGGCCTCGTTCAAACGAGGCAGCAAATGAAAAGCTTGAATGACGATATCGGCCAGCAGGCCAAACCCTGCCCGGACGACGCCCGGCCACAGAACGATGTACGATTCCTGCGACGGATCACGCCGCTCGATGAATGGACGATCACGAACGCGATCGGCGGCGAAAGTCTAGTGATCGCGGTGCTCGATACTGAGACCGAGGGCCTCGACCCGGAAAGCGATGCGGTGATCGAGATCGCCGTCGCACTGGTCCAGACCGACGGCGCGGGGCAGATTTTGACGATCCTAGGGAAAGGCTACGGCCTGCAAGACCCGGGCCGACCGCTACCGGCGAAGATCTCGAAGCTGACCGGACTGAGCGCTGTAGAGATCGAGGGCAAGGCGATTGATGTGGAGAAGCTCACCGCTTTCATCAGCCGCGCAGATGCCGTGCTTGCCCATGGCGCGAAGTTTGACGCGGGCTTCGTTCGCCGGTTGCTTCCCGGCATAGCGCACCTGCCTTGGATCTGCACGCTGCAAGACGTCGACTGGCTCCAGCATGGCTTCGACGGCCGCGCGCTCGGGCATCTGCTGATGCAACAGGGCCTGTTCGCACCGAGGGCTCACAATGCAGGCGACGACGTCACCGCGCTCATCAACCTCGCGGCAACGTGCTTGCCCAATGGTAATACCGTGCTGGCCGAGGCGATGGCTAAGGCCCAAGAAGAAACTATCCGTGTCGATGCGGAGGGGGACACCTACAGCGCGCGCTCCGAGCTCAAGCGCCGCGGCTACCGCTTCGACTGGTCACGGAAAGTTTGGTCGATCGAGGTGAGCGCCTTCCAGTCCGACTACGAAGAAAGCTGGATCCTGCGGCATTTTCCGCGCGTGCGGGTGAGCAAGACGCCGGTCACCTGGCACGAGCGCCACTGTTGAACCGGTAGTTCGACCGCGTTCGCGGAACGCGTCGAGGAGAAGCGCGGAGCAGCGCGTCAACGCGGCCCCGCTCCTGCCTGGCAGCAGAAAAGATGAGCCTCCTAAAGGAAGGGAAAAGGGCTCCGGTCTGCCCAGATTTGGGTAAGCCGCAACTCGAACAAGGAAATAAATTATGATCGAACTAAACCTCGACGGGGCCTGTCCCCGCCGGTCGCTTGTCCATGTCCTGCCGCGGGCCATGGTCGTGCCGAATGTGTGTGCCTACGAGCCGCTCTCGGACGACAGTTTGGCGGTCCTAGCCTCCGACGGGGCATTGCGCGACAACATCCCTATACTTGCAAAGTCTATTCAGGCGACCGGGCGACCGGCGCTGATCGCGACCTTCGCTCCTAACCTGCCGGTCTGCACGGGCATGACGCTATTCCGTCCCCTGCGAGAGGGAGTCGAGGTCGGTATGGTCGAGCCCTGCCTGGTAAATGATGGCGACGCGATCGTGCTCGTCGCGGCCGATCGGTCTAAGCTCTACAGGATCGACACGAAGGGCGAACTTGTTGATTGCCGCGTTCCAAAGGCGCTGCGGAACGGGGAGGCTATCGACCGAGCATGGGCGGATCTCAAGCGTCGGATGAGCGAGCTTGTCATGCACACCGGGTGCTTCCCGCTGGCGAGTTGGGAAGCGCATCTCGAGTTCGCCTAAGGCAGACCGGTCGATCCTGACCACTTTTAATCAACAGGACACGAAGTCGCGCGGGCGGCGCTCCTCGTCAA
>CERU01038867.1_pt1 | contig 23973 bp, 20 predicted proteins | sample 530741 | NCBI WGS metagenome assembly CERU01 (sample SAMEA2620925, study PRJEB7988) | marine metagenome | biome: marine biome (ENVO:00000447); feature: deep chlorophyll maximum layer (ENVO:xxxxxxxx); material: "saline water (ENVO:00002010), including plankton (ENVO:xxxxxxxx)" | depth 30 m | reverse complement strand
CAGGCTCACCAATGTCAAACACCCGGCACAATGCAGGGTGGTTAACGCTGGATAAAAGGCGCGCTTCATTGACTAATCTATGGCGACTGACAATAGACGGGGAGCGCGCAAACTTAATTGCGACCTCACGTTTTAAGCGCTGGTCGTAAGCTTTGTAGACCAGACCACTGCCACCATGCCCCAATAACTTTATGCACTGGTATCGTGCTGGTATTGGATAAGGAAATGTTTTGTCCGGATGTGCTTCAGCCAAATTCGTATCCTTACTGGTTAAGCTCAAATCCAGTCTAACTATGACTATTATCAAACAACAGGTTTTGAGTGGCTAGTCATCATTAACTTTGGGGTTGACGTCAATTGACATCAATTAAAAATAATCGAGCCAGTGCTTAAAAAGTAGCAGATATAAGCTATGATGAGTTTCATAAAAAAATAATAAAGCAGGGGTTAGCACTGATGCAGGAAGACAGTGATGTTTTAGCAAACAGTGGATTCAGGCAATTTGTTGAAGTCCAGATTAAGAACAATGACAGCTATACGCGCTTGAATATGACGCTAGTGGGGCAGCAACATCCAGACTACCTTATTCTGGAACTGTCCCGGCAGTACTGTTGGCAGGACACTTTACCGCTTTTGGTTGCTGATAAAACCATCGGGTTAAAGACCGTCTCTCCAAACGGCGAACAGATAACAGGCGTTGTCGATGTGCTTCATATGACACAATATCCACAAAAGCTATTATTTGTTAGCTATCCAAGAGAAGCAGACGTACAAGTATTACGTTCGTCGCCAAGAATAGCGGTAAACTGCGACGCGACACTGCAATTGAAGCAGAACAATAAGTTTGGAGATCGCCTGCCTGGTAAGGTGGTTGATATTTCAGATAAGGGAATAGCTTTTAACTATCGCGGAACCTCCCCTGTTAATGCAACTGAAATGACCCAGTTTAAGGCTGAGGTGAAAGTTAAAACTACCCCGCAGGCAGTCTTCTTTTCGGAGCTTTTGGTGAGAAGCGTTAAGTCTGTCGGCCCGCAACTTTGGCAATTAGGGCTGGCGTATAAAGAAAAACCAAATAATTTACAGGATTTAGTCAGTACACTCTTACTCGAGTCCACGCCAGTCCGCGAGCTGCTTAGCGATAATGACTCTGGTTGGGATGCATCGGATAACACTTTACAAGGCGATTCTGAGTCGGTACAATTCAGCACCAATTGAACCCGTAGTGGTTAACTTTTAACCGAAACAGATAATTTATCCGAGGTGATTTTTTAATGCCAGTCGTTAAAGTGAAAGAAAACGAGCCGTTTGACGTAGCTTTGCGTCGCTTTAAGCGCTCTTGTGAAAAAGCAGGTGTTCTGTCTGAAGTCCGTCGTCGCGAGCACTATGAAAAGCCGACTTCAGAGCGTAAGCGCAAGAAAGCTGCTGCGGTAAAGCGTCACGCGAAAAAACTGTCTCGTGAAAACGCTCGTCGTACTCGTCTTTACTAAGACATTACTTACGACAATTTGAGTGTTCACTTTTTCGTAAAGTGCTGAAAGCCGTGACTGTATTGTCGCGGCTTTCGTGTTTCTGCTACTTTATTGTTTTCCAATTCACGCTTTTAAAATTTTAATATTGAGACAATATGGCAGGCTTGATCCCTAAAAGCTTTATTCATGATTTGCTTGAACGAGCAGACATTGTCGAGATAGTAGATAGCCGTGTGCCGCTGAAAAAAGCCGGCAAAAACCATCAGGCCTGCTGCCCTTTTCATAACGAGAAGACCCCCTCATTTACGGTTAGCCAGGACAAGCAGTTTTACCATTGCTTTGGTTGTGGCCAGCATGGCAACGCCATTGATTTTCTGATGGAGTTCGACGGCTTAAACTTTCCTGATGCAGTGGAAGAGCTGGCGGGAATCATGGGGGTTGAAGTGCCGCGCGAACAGGCGGAAAACCCAGAGCTTGCTCAAAAGAAACAACAGCAAGTGCGGGACGATGCCGAGCTGATGAGCAAAACAGCCCGCTTTTTTCAGCATCAGCTGAAACACCATGAAAACTCTGAACGGGTTATTGATTATCTAAAAGGTCGCGGTTTAAGCGGTGAAACGGTAAAGCGTTTTCAAATTGGTTATGCGCCGGACGCCTGGGACAGCTTGCTGAGTACGTTCGGTAGTTCAGCGCCGCAAAGGCAACAGTTATTAGAGTTAAAGCTCATTAATCGTAATGAAAAAGGGCGGCATTACGACTTTTTCCGTGACCGGGTCATGTTTCCTATTCATGACAGACGCGGCCGGGTTGTTGGTTTTGGCGGACGAATTATTGACGGCGACGGACCTAAATACCTGAACTCGCCAGAAACCCGCTTATTTCATAAAGGCAGTGAACTCTACGGTTACTGGCATATGCAACAGGCGGTGCGTAAGCCTGAACAGGTCTGCATTGTCGAGGGTTACATGGACGTTGTTGCCTTGTCGCAGGCCGGTATTGATTATGCGGTGGCATCACTTGGAACGGCAACGACAAGTGAACAATTACAGCGTTTATTCCGTACGAGTCCAAGAGTGGTTTGCTGTTATGACGGCGACCGCGCAGGTCGGGACGCAGCCTGGCGTGCATTAGAAAATGCACTACCCTTATTGCGTGACGGACTGGATATGGCGTTCTTGTTTTTACCGGAAGGTGAAGACCCGGACTCTGTCGTGCGGGAACATGGTGCAGAAGCTTTTGAACAGCAATTAAAACGAGCGACACCTTTCACTGAGTATTTTTTTGAGCATTTACAGGCGGATATTGATGTTACTTCTGACGCCGGACGCTCACAATTGCTGAGTATTGCAAAACCATTAATAGAGAAAGTCGCGAGTGACTACTACCGCGATACCTTAATGCAACGGTTGGCAGAGAAGCTTCGTCGTGAAACCTCACAACTGGAACGTCATTTTGATAAGCCTCAGCGTCAGTCCCGGCCAAAAGACAGCGTTAAAATGACTCCGTTACGTAAAGCGATAGCTTTGCTGGTTCAATACCCTCAGCTAGCGCAGTCAATTCCGGTTAGAGAGGAACTGCGGGAGTTGCAAGTCAATGGTATCGATTTACTCATAGCGTTACATAAACAATGCGCAGAACGAGCTATGACGACAGCGCAGGTTTTAGAAGGGTGGCGCGATACCGAGTATTACCAGCCTTTACAGAAGCTGGCTTTATGGCAGCATCAGCTCGACGAAGACAACGTTGAGCAAGAATTTAACGATATATTTATTTATCTTATTGACCAATATGTGGAACAGCGTGCAAACGCACTTTTAAAGAAAGAGCAGAAAGGGGCTTTAACCCGGGGTGAACGTCAAGAATATCAGACGCTCATTCAGTACTTAAGTAAGGCAAGATAGTACATCCCGGTGCGTCTTACGCTAGCTTAAAAGTCAGTATTCTGTTATACTGTTTGGTCATTTTGGATACTCTACATTCACAGTCACAGGTGGAACGTCTGTATGCAGCAGAATCGGCAATCGCAACTTAAGGTCCTTATTGCGAAAGGCAAAGAGCAAGGGTTTTTGACATTTGCTGAAGTCAACGACCATTTACCGCAAGAAATTGTTGATTCCGATCAGGTTGAAGACATTATTCGCATGATCAACGACATGGGGATCCGCGTTTTTGAAAGCGCGCCCGATGCTGATGATCTGATGATGGCAGAAAGTGCTGCTGATGAAGACGCTGCCGAAGAGGCCGCTCAGGCGTTAGCTTCTGTTGACGGTGAAATTGGTCGTACGACCGACCCTGTGCGCATGTATATGCGTGAAATGGGTACGGTTGAGCTACTGACCCGCGAAGGCGAAATTGACATTGCCAAGCGTATTGAAGAAGGCATTAATCAGGTTCAGTGCTCTGTTGCTGAGTATCCTGAAGCTATTAACTTCCTGCTTGAGCAATGGGACTCCTACGAAGCCGAAGAACTGCGCTTAACCGATATTATTTCCGGATTCATTGACCCCGACGAAGTAGACGAAGCTCCCGTTGCTGCTACTCACGTTGGTTCTGAGCTTCCAACCGAAGAGTTGGAAGATGAAGACGACGATGATGACGATGACGAAGAAGAAACGGATACCGGTATTGATCCGGAATTTGCTCGCAGCAAGTTCAATGCTCTTCGCGAACAATACGAAGCAACCCGTCAGGCTATTGCAAAGCATGGTCGTGATGGTGCCGATGCCCGCGTTGAAATTGACAAGCTCAGTGATTTATTCAAACAGTTCCGCTTAGTTCCTAAACAGTTTGACCGTCTGGTTAAAGACATGCGTGCCATGATGCAACGCGTACGCGTTCAGGAACGCATTATTATGAAGCTAAGCGTCGAGCAGGGCGAAATGCCTAAGCGCAGCTTTATGAAAGCCTTTGCCAGCAATGAAAACAGCATGGCCTGGGTGGATAAAGAAATAGACTCTGGTGCCGGTTACTCCGACACACTAAAAGAAGTTCGCGGTGAAATAGAACGCTGCGTCAACAAGTTAGTTGATGTGGAAAAAGAGACCGGCTTAACCATTGGTAAAGTAAAAGACATCAACCGTCGTATGTCTATTGGTGAGGCTAAAGCTCGCCGTGCGAAAAAAGAGATGGTTGAAGCGAACCTGCGTCTGGTTATCTCTATTGCTAAGAAGTACACCAACCGTGGGTTGCAGTTCCTGGACTTAATTCAGGAAGGTAACATTGGCCTGATGAAAGCCGTGGATAAATTCGAGTATCGCCGTGGTTATAAGTTCTCAACTTATGCTACCTGGTGGATCCGTCAGGCTATTACCCGTTCGATTGCGGACCAGGCTCGTACTATTCGTATTCCGGTCCACATGATAGAGACCATTAATAAGCTTAACCGCATTTCACGCCAAATGTTGCAGGAAATGGGGCGTGAGCCTCTGCCGGAAGAGCTGGCCGAGCGCATGATGATGCCGGAAGACAAAATCCGTAAGGTATTAAAAATTGCGAAAGAGCCAATTTCGATGGAAACCCCAATTGGTGACGACGAAGATTCGCACCTGGGTGACTTTATCGAAGACAATACGCTGGACCTTCCTATTGATTCAGCAACGTCAGAAAGCCTGCGTAACTCGGTTCGTGACGTGCTTGGCGGCTTAACAGCTCGTGAAGCAAAAGTATTGCGTATGCGCTTTGGTATTGATATGAATACAGACCATACTTTAGAAGAAGTTGGTAAGCAGTTTGATGTAACTCGTGAACGAATTCGTCAAATTGAAGCCAAAGCATTAAGAAAGCTTCGCCATCCAAGTCGCTCTGAGCAGCTTAAATCGTTCTTGGATGAGTAAGATATTCTCTGACACAGGAGGCAGCATGGGTAACAACCGTGACAATTGGCCGAAACGTATTATTGACTCTCATTTGCACATTTATGATGACGAGTTTCCGCTAATTGAAAACCAAGGTCATATCCCTGAGCCTTTTTATATTGATGATTATCGGAACTTAGTCCGTGGCATGCCGATAGAAGGCGGTGTCATTGTGTCTGGCTCTTTCCAGGGCTTCGAGCAACGCTATTTAAAAGCAGCGCTGGAAAACCTGGGAGGCAACTTTGTTGGTGTTACACAGTTACCAGGCTCAGTTAGCGATGAAAAAATTCAGCAACTGAATGAGCATGGTATTCGCGGCGTACGCGTTAACTTAAAACGCGGCGTTCATCGTGACATTGAAGGTATTGTCGAGTTTGGTAAGCGTATTTGGGACTTAGCCGGCTGGCATTTAGAAATTTACGTCGATAGCCGTGAGCTCGACGACATGGTACCTACCTTACTTAAGTTGCCTAAACTGAGTGTAGACCACTTAGGTATGGCAAAATCAGGGTTGTCTCAGGTGCGTCGTTTAGCTGAAGGTGGCGTAAAAATTAAAGCCAGTGGCTTTGGTCGTACCGAAGTTAACGTAGAAGACGCCATTAAAACACTGAATAAGACCAACCCGGATGCTTTAATGTTTGGTACCGATTTACCGGGTACGCGCAGTAATCGATCATTTGAGCCCTCTGACATTACCACGATTGTGAATGCACTGGACGACGATGAAGCGGTTGATAAGGTGTTTTATCAGAATGCCCGAAATTTCTACAAACTACCTTAGTAAAAGAGAGTGAGGTAAGTGCAGTCTCTCTCTTCCCACACAAAACATAACCGCTGGCTGGCTATTGCAATGATTGCAGTAGCCGTTGGCGGTTTACTTGTTGCGTTCTGGTTTTCCGCGGGCGAGACTTTGCAGCGTAATCAAACCCTAATGGGCAAAGCCTGTAAAAATGCGCAGCTTGCTGTCGACAGTCTTTACCCTGAATCGGAGTCGCCGCAGCAGCAAGTAACTAACCCCGATTTAATGCATCAGGCACTGGCTGAAGCGCTAACTAATGCCGATGGCGTTAAAGGCGGTTTTTGGCATACAGCTCAGGGGTTTATAGGCTTCTCTTTACCGACCGACGGTGGTGACACCACAGACGTTGGCGTCAGTAACGATGATGTTCCAATTGTTCGTTCTGCTGTGCAACGTTCTTTAGAGCAGCAAAGAGACATTGTCTCTGTTCAGTCTAATGAGCAGCTTGCAACTGTCGTGGCGGCCTGCCCTGAAGAGAATCACTACAACCTGGGTATTTGGCTGAAAAAGCATGTCCAGTTTGTACCTCCTAACTTTACTCTTATTGTTAGCGCCCTGTTTGTAGTGTTAGCCATTATTGGCGGCGTTTTAATTGTGCGCGAGTCTGTCTTTAACCGTAACTGGCATTCAGAGCGAGATCGCATTGTTGCACAGGCCGAAGACAGCTCTCAGGCGGTTTCTGTTACCACTGAAATTCCGGAAATTCAGCCATTGTTAATGCTGTTGTATCAAGCTCGACAGCAAATTCAGTCAAAAGAGCGCGAATTAAGCCAACAAATGAACAAAGTTATTATGGCTAATCAAAAAACGTTGATTGGTCGTATTGCTCGTTCTATGACAGCGCTTGCAATGACTGAACTTGAAGAAATAAAGCGTAAGTTACCCAAAGCAAACGCTGACGACATTAAAGAAAGGGTGTTACAGCTGACAGAGTTATTCAGTTCTTTTGAGAGAGTTACTGAGGGTGCCGGGGAAAGCAAGCCAACGTCCATTGATGCCGAAGACTTTCTCCAGGAGCTATCCGACTACCACGAAAGCACCGGAAATGTTAAAGACATAACGCTTACCGCAATAGCTGAAAAAGGCCTTAAATTTGAAGCAGAGCCCTTATTACTGCGTTTTGCACTGGATTATCTGATACGGCATATCATAACCTTTGTGCCAGCCAATTCAGAAATTATGCTGCAGGCAACGGCCGAAGAAAACTTTGTGAAAATTGCTATTAGCGACGAAAGTGCCGGTATAGAGAATAAAAACAAACATTTGCTGTTTCATGCCGATGAGCTTGCGCCGACCCAATACGGTATAGGGCTTAAGGTAGTGCGTGATACACTGCGGAACCAGAATGGCGACATCAGCTACGAAAAAGTCGACAAAACTTCGCGATTTAACGTGCTGATACCCATGACAAAAGCGTAAAAACTTCGTATAATCTGCGCCGCTTTCACAGCTTCCAATCAAAAATGGCCCCTTAGCTCAGTGGTTAGAGCACCCGACTCATAATCGGTTGGTCCCCAGTTCAAATCTGGGAGGGGCCACCACTTTTACTCTTAACAATGCAGATGTTGATCTATATCGCTGATGACGTCGGCTACGCCTATTTAATAACGAGCTAAAAGTAGTACCATGCCAGCACATCATTAATGAATTAGGTGGGCATAATGTCAGCTGATATAAATAGCCGTTATGGACTAAACCCTGCGCACAGTGAAGTCATAGAGGCAGGCGAGATCATAGCGCCGTGTAACGCCCTGGATATGGGCTGTTCTAATGGCCGTAACGCTTTGTATTTGAGCCAGCTTGGTTTCAACGTGACCGCAGTAGACAATAACCCTGATGCTATCAATATGCTGCGGCAAATTATCAGTGAAGAGGCTATCAACAACATTGAAGCGCGAGTCTATGACATTAATGATGCAGCGTTAAGCGACGACTATGGGCTGATTGCCTGCACGGTAACTTTAATGTTCCTTCATCCCACGCGTGTTGATGCAGTTATTGAAGATATGCAATCGCATACCCTACCAGGTGGTTATAACTTAATTGTTTGTGCTATGGATACTAATGAGCACCCGTGCCCGGTCCCTTTTCCTTTTACGTTTAAAGCTGGGCAGCTGAGTGATGCCTATGAGGGATGGGAGTTAGTTAAGTACAACGAAGATGTCGGTACTATGCACAATGGCGCGCAACTGCAGTTTGCAACCATGCTAGCGCGTAAACCGAGTAAATAACGCACATAAAGCTACGGTAGTTTTATTAAGGAGGCATCATGAAACTTCGTCAGAAAGTAGGCTATGTAGGTTTAACGTTAGCCGCCGTTGGTTTGTCTTTAAATACTTTAGCGGCGGATCCTGTCACTCCTAAACTTACAGACAGGCTAAGTCAGTTATTACAACAAGAAATGCGTTCAATTCAATCGGCAATGGCCTCAATTCATGTTTCCATGGTTACGGGTGAGCATGAACGGGTAGAAACCAAGGCGCAGCAAATACACGACAGTTTTATAATGAAGCAGGCTTTGACTGAACAGGACAAAAAGGACTTAATGTCGGCGGTTCCAGAAGGCTTCGTAAAGCTGGATAAAGACTTTCACCGACTCGCAGCAGGGCTGGCTGAGGCGGCGAAAGACAAAGATACCCAAAAGCAATATGAACTTTATAACGAAATGACGGGTAGCTGTATTGCTTGTCATAGCCGGTATGTATCAGATCGTTTTGATGGGTTAGCAGAACAGTAATTTGTGGTAATCTGATGAAATTACCCTGATTAGGAAGTAAAACTGTGAAATTGTTGACCAACTATCTAACTCTTTTATCTTTTCTTCTGTTGGTGTCATTACCCACCAGCGCGCTGGCACAAACCACTGAATCAGAAAGTGAAGAAAAACCTGTTCCTGATCCAATCGAGTTTGTTTCTGAGCATACCGGCTCTTTTAACGGAGAACGCATTGATTATCGGGTGACTGCCGGCGAGACCTACCTGCAAAACGCTGAGGGCGAGCCGACGGCTAGCATTTTTTCTTTTGATTATGTTGCCGAGGATGAAGAAAATCGCCCGGTGACGTTTGTCTGGAACGGCGGCCCGGGTTCGTCTTCAAACTGGTTGCATATGGGCGGTTATGGCCCTAAACGTATTGTCGTGCCCAGCGACGCAGAGCATCCGGGTGCTGCGCCTTATACCATTAAAGATGCACCTGAAACCATTCTCGATGTTACCGACATGGTGTTTGTGGATCCGGTTGGTACGGGGTTCTCACGCGCTATTGGCAAGGGTGAAAAAGAAGACTTTTGGGGGCTGACGGAAGACGCAGACTCCATGGCTGCTTTTATTGCCCAGTGGCTAACTGAGAACAATCGCTGGAACTCTCCGGTGTTCTTGTTAGGTGAGAGCTTTGGGACCACCCGGGCCGCTGCCGTTGCTAAGGTACTGCTCGACGACTACGTAATAAACGTTAACGGTATTGTGTTTGTGTCTCAGGCGCTTGATTATCAGGGCTCTACCCCGTATGTCGATGACAATATCATTTCCTACATTACTTATATTCCGACCATGTCTGCCACGGCGTGGTATCACGGCAAAGTAGATAACTCGGGTGACTTTGAGGCTTTTATTCAGCAAAGCCGTGAGTTCGCAACACAAGAGCTACTACCTGCGTTGTTTAAAGGGAATTTGCTAAGCAAAGAGAAAAGAGCAGAGTTAGTCAGCGAACTGCAACGTTTTACCGGTTTGAGCAAAGAGTATATTGAGCGTGTTGACTTGCGCATTAATGCGTTTCGTTTTGCTAAAGAGTTGCGGCGCGACGAGGGTGTAGCCGTAGGCTTGCTCGATAGCCGTTACACCAAAGATGAACGCGACGATGTTGCCGCAAGCCCGCGTGAAGATGCTGCCCGCGCTATCTCGCCAGCCTATAAGGCATCGCTGATGCACTACATGCGCAATGAGTTGGGAATCGATTGGGGTCGCACTTACTTAAATCCGGCTGACCCGGAGCTTTCCGGAAAATGGCGTTGGAACCCTAAGCCTGAAGGCCAAACATGGGAGCCTCATTACGTGAATACGGCTCCTGATTTAGCCGCAGTTTTGCGCAGTAACCCCGCGTTAAAAGTCATGGTGGGCTCGGGTTACTATGATCTGATTACCCCGTTTTTTGATGCTGAGTACACACTGAATCGCCACGGTATTGCGAGCGATGACATTATTTACCGCTACTACCACGGCGGCCACATGATGTATGTGCATGAACCGGCGAGAAAGGCGTTACTGGAAGATACCCGACAGTTTATTCAGAGGCAGGCCGGAACAACGGAATAACTACTACGGATTTAATATTAGGGATAATAATGAAAAACACTTTGAAGATACTGGGGATATTGGCGTTTGGTGTGGTTGCCTATTTACTTGGGAAGAACCAGGCGTTTGAAACCGAAAAAACAATTAGTTATGAGGCCTCCGCTGCTGCTGTGAACACAGATACGCAAACGCAAAGTGAAGCTCGCAGAGAACCAACCGCTGAACAGGAGAGCTCAACACCTAACCCCAGTGATGATTTAGATGACGAGAGCCCTGATTTAATCTCTCAAAGTGAACCCATTAACTCTGTTGAGGAGTTATATCCACATTATTTCGAAAATGATTTTGAATTACTCGCCAGAAAAAGTGATTCATACGTAAGCGCTGTGGAATCACTGACGGCAGAGAACGGTATTAGTACGTGGGGAAAATCGCGCCTTAATTTACTGAAAGATGCAGTCGGTAAGAGAGCTAATTTGATGACAAGTAATGAATTGGACTGCAGAATTTCCACCTGTTTGTTGACAGGGTACACACGCGATTTAGAGTCTCTAAATAGTACCTTCGAAGAAGTGGTAGAAACGGAAGAGTGGGGTGTGCATATGAACTACAAAACACTAGATGACGGCAGCCTTGTATTCTTTATCGCGTTGTATGACTAGGTTCAATTTCTCTAATGCTTTACACACTGTTGAATAGCTTCAATGAGCAACCGAAGTGCGCAATGGGGTTTTCTTACCTAAAACTGGCTTTTCCAGCAACACAAAAATTTCGTATTTACAGTTTATTTACACTTCTTTATATAATATCTTAACCTTATATTCTTTTCGAGTTACCCGTCAGGCAAGGTTATAGGCCCACCGTGGATAAAATCAGCTCATCGATTATTAGCTTTACATACGCTTCAGTGTTTTTGCTCTCCGTTTTGGCTCTAACAAGCAGTGTGTCTCAAGCTCAGGAAGCCAGCTACTCCGACTGTTCGTATATTGAGTTTGATGACGTAGACCCCAGCACTCTCACACTGCAAGAGCGCATTGCTCTTGAAGAAGCTGCGCTTTTTGCGTCTTTGGATGAGTCTGCCGAGTGTATGGAAGCGGCAACTGCATCGGCCGCCGACAACCTTGCTGAAGCCGCAGCTGGCAGTTCCGGGGCGGGAGGCGCATCGGGTTCAACCGGCTCGAGCGCAGGTGGTGCAACGGGCAGTGAAACACAACAGCAGTCGAGCTCAGCTGTATCGGAAAGCTCATCAGTGGATACAAAAGATCATAAGCGTGGCAACAGCGGTAGTGGCAGTTCGGCGGTATGCGACGCGGTGAAAGAAGGTATGGCTTCTGCCACAACAGAAGCAGAAAAAGAGCATTTCAAAGGCCTGATGGCCGAATATGGATGTCAATAATTAATGGAAGACAGAACAATGAATACACTAGCTCAACTAAAAAAAATAAAACGATTTTCAGTCGTTATGACACTCTCCGCACTATTTACATTAGCCGGATGCCAGTCAACCCAAACCAATGTCACCAGTGTAGGCCCAAGTATGAGTGGCCCGGGCAGTTCTAAGGCGCTAGGAAAAGAAGAGCGCAGCTACAGCTATAATTCCAATGTTTATCTTAATGTCGCTATTCCGGTTTTTGACCCAGGTTTGCCAAAAGATGAGTATGGGAATATCGACGATGAAGAGTTGGTTGAGGAAGACATTTGGCCACAGGTACGTCGTTTAGAAGCCAATCGTTTTGCCGTTAATACTCGCGAAGCGCTTTCTGACACTAAAGCTTTTGGCGCTGTTAATGTTACGCCCGATGCCAATGTAAGCGCGGATGTTTATGTGCTGGGAAAAATCAATTATTCAGACACTGAAACGGTTGAAATTGGCGTTCGCGTTATGGATGCCAGTAACCAAATTTGGGGCGAGGAAGAGTTTGAGTTTCGCGTGGGTGAGGGTTTCTACCGCGATGCATTAAGAAAGGGTGAGAACCCGTACGGACCTATTTTTAAAAGCATTGCGGGTTATGTTTATGACTTGCTAATGAAAAAGTCCGATGAGGAAAAGAAAACTATTCAGGCGGTTTCAGATATGCGATACGCCACTATGTACAGCCCTGAGGCTTTTGGAGGCTATTTGGGTGAGTCCAGTAACTTTTTCTCGAACCGTTCTACTATAACTTTGACCGGCGCTCCGGCTGAGTCTGACCCTATGTACCAGCGGGTTAACGTTATTAAGGCGAAAGACGAGCAGTTTATTGACTCGCTACAGGACAGTTACGACAGGTTCTACGCAAGCACACACGATGCATATCGCACGTATCAGCAGGAAACTCTTCCGGTTGCTATTGATATACGCCGGAAAAAAGAAGAGCGAACGCGTGCTCAGGTTGGCGCCGGTATTTTAGCAACAGCGGCAATTTTGCTGGGCAAGAACTCCGGCTCTACAGCTGGCCAGGTAGCAAGTGCGGCAGCAGGTTTAGGTGCGGTATACAGCTTAAGTGAAGCAATAAAGACTAACCGCGAGTTAGGCACACAGCGTGCGTTGCTTGATGAAATGGGTCAAAACCTGGACATTAAAGTAACCCCACAAGTTGTTGAGCTGAATGAGCAAAACATTGAGTTAACTGGTACCGCCGGCGAGCAGTACGCTCAGTTACGCGAAAAGCTGAAAGAAATTTATGACCTTGAATCAACACCATTAACTCAGCTTTAATTCACTCAGGGAAGGGTAACAATGTCATCTGTAGATGAGCAAATAGCGCAAAGCCGGGCTAAAAAGAAGAGAGTTATTGTAACTGGCGTAATTACCTCCGTTTTTGCCTGTTTGCTGATTGGCGTTGTCGTTACCTTACTCGCTTATTTCCCGGTTTCTGGCGGTGACACGCCGGTAGCCGAGGAGAAAGACGAGTCGCAGGCTAGTTTAGCTAACCATGCAATAGACAGAAAAGCGCTGCAAACGGCTTTGAACGAGACTAACCAGCGTGTTTCCGAACTTGTTGCTACTCCGTATTTGTCTAAGTGGAAGCCTGTCAAAGTCGCGGGTTTTCAGGCTGATATAGAACAAGCTTTTGATGACTACGGCGCCAGTGACTACAGCCAGGCGCAAACCACTATCGAGCAACTCAATACGGATATTACAAACTACCAAAGCGCGTTTGAAAAGGCTTATAAACAACCTTATGCAGACGCAGAAAAAGCCTTTGCTGCCGACGACATTGATGATGCTGCTCAGCTGAATGCTCAGGCTTTAAAGGTAAAAGGCGACTTTAGCGACGCGATGGCGTTGCAGAAGCGCATAGACACCTACCATGAAGTCGCTGATTTGTATGAACAGGCCAGAGTGGGCGGTGTAGAAGGTAACATAGAGAAGCAGCGTGCTGCTTATCAACAAATTATAAAGCTTGATCCGCAACAGCAGGATGCAAAGGCAGCCTTAGCGAAAGTGGAACAGCAAATTAAACAACAACGTTTTGCTCGTGCTTTGGCAACGGCGGTGAACGCGATTGATCGCAAGGACTTTGATCGCGCCCAGGAAGCATTAGCCAAAGCTTCGGCTATAGACAACAACCGACCGGAACTGGCAACCCTGCAGGCGCAAATTGACGCTGAGTTAAAAAGTCAGGGTATGGAGTCGCTGGAAAAGCGAATTCAGGTATTTGCAGGGGCTGACGAATGGCAAACCGTGCTGATACTGGCGGAAAAGGGGATGGCTGATTACCCGGACAGCCAGGTTGTTCAGCAGGCAAAGCAAAGCGCAGGTGAGATATTAGCAGCCAGTAGCGCGCTGGATGTTTATATTGATAGGCCGGATCGTCTGGCCGATAACAACATTCGTCAAAATGCTGTGAATGCGGTTTCGCGCTACAGCGGGCTTACGCAACTGAGCGCTAAACTGGGTGAAAAAATAAGCCAGGTTGAGCAGCTAATTGAGCGGGAAAATCAACCCATAGACGTAACGGTTCGCTCCGACAACCGAACCTATATAAAAGTATTAGGTGTTGGGGTTGTGGGTGAAGTCAGAGAAAAAACCATTCAGTTAAAACCGGGTAAGTATCAATTTGAAGGCAGTCGCGAAGGATACCGCTCAACCATTGTCGATGTTGTGGTGGAGAAATCAGGCACACCTATTGTTATTAACGTTCAATGTAACGAACGCGTTTAGCATAATTTAGCGAAAAATAATAAAAGAACAGGAGAGACTTCGTGAACTCACTTGACGAAGCCATTGAAAAAGGACGACGTAAACGACGGTTAATGGCTATTGGCTTCTCGGTCGGTATTCTTGCACTGCTGGTTATTTATTTTGGCTGGCTGTTTTTAACCAAAGGTTACAGTTTTACGGTAAAACCGGCAGAAGCCGTGCAAACTCAGCGCTTTGCTGTTCATTCTGGTGTTGGCTTTTTCATCGACAACAAATATTACGCGGTAGGCTCTGGTGGCCTTGTAGCCGTATCGGCCGACAAGTACCAAACCAAAGAAGTGCAGGTAAACGACAACAGCCCTTCAACTATTGAAGTTGAGTTAGAGCCGAAGCCAGCAAAAGTGACGATAACAACAGAGCCGGGCGCAGATAATATTGTCTGGTCAGTTAACGGTGAGCAGCGCGAAACGGCTTCTACCTTTGAGGGTGAATTTGCTCCCGGAACTTATATGGTGTCGGTCTCTCATCCGGCTTACGAGCCGACCTCAGTTGCTATTGAAGCGCTAATAGACGGTAAAGTTGAAGCACAAATTCGGTTAACTCCTATTAGTGGCACTATTTCTATTAACTCCAGCCCGGCTGGCGCTGCGGTTACCCTTGACGGCAAAGAGGTTGGGTCAACGCCGGTAACCGTTGCTAAAGTGGGTGGCGACTACTCTGTAGTGGTGAATTATCCGGGGTATGAGCCGGTCACGGACACCGTGTCTTTAAACGTGCGCAACAAAGAACCGAAGCGTAACTACCGTCTTCAGCCCGTTCAGGCAACGGTCAATGTCTCAGTGAGTCCGAAAGGCGGTGCGTTGCTGGTCAATGGAGCGCCGGCAAAAAATCCAATTAGTGTTGATGCCAATAAAGAGCACGTTATTCGTTACGAAAAGGCTGGCTATATTAAGCAAAGCCAGACCGTTAAATTAGGGCCAGCGGAAAATAAGCAGCTGAGCTTCAGGTTGACGCCAGAAATGGGCGATGTGGCCTTTGCTGCAAACGAGCCAAGTGAAGTATACATTAATGGGCAGAAGCAGGGCGTAACGCCTTTTCGTGCCAGGCTACAGACGTTGCCTTCACAAGTTGAATTCCGAAAAAACGGGTACCGTACCGTAAAACAGGAATTTCAGCCAAGCAGCGAGCGAACTTTGAACGTAAAAGCAGAAATGCTGCGCGAGTTTGATGCCAGAAGAAAAGAAGGCAAGCCTTTGTTTGTCAGTACTCTGGGTATTGAAATGAGCCGCCTGTCACCGAAAAAGTTTACTATGGGGTCACCGGTTAATGAACCTAGCCGTGGACGTAATGAACATCAGGTGAAAGTGGACTTTTCGCGGGACGTATGGATATCGCGCCATGAAATTACCGAGGCGCAGTTCGCCGCGTTTAAAGGCTCTGGTGGTAAAACCAAAATGCCGGTTACGAATGTGTCCTGGGACGAAGCGGCGTTATTTACCAACTGGCTGAGTGAACAGGAAGGCCTGCAGCCTTTTTATAAAGTCAGTAATGGTAAAGTGGTGGGAACCGATGCGAGCTCGCGAGGTTACCGCTTGCCGACCGAAGCCGAATGGGAATACATTGCCAAAATTAATCGCAGAGCTGACTCTACTACTTACGTGTGGGGCAGCCAGGAACACCTGCGTGACAAGCAGGGCAACTTTGCCGATGAGTCTGCAAAAGGTCAGCAAACTTTCATTTTACGTGGTTACAATGACGGTTTTGCCGGTAAAGCCCCTGTCGGCAGCTTTAAAGCAGAACGTGGCGGCTTTTTTGATTTAGACGGTAACGTCAAAGAGTGGGTGCACGATAGCTACACTTTAAACCCTCCAGACCTTGACCGGGTGTATACCGACTACCTGGGCGCGTTGCGTGGTAATGGCCATGTGGTAAAAGGCGCGTCATACAAAATCGGGCGGTTGAAAAATATTCGTGCCAGCGTTCGCGACGGTGAAAGTGCTTCGGCCGAGGATATCGGCTTTAGAATAGCCCGGTATCATGAGTGATGAGGAGAAACATCATGAAAAAACGCGTGATTTTGGGCGTCATACTGCTGGCTCTGGCCGGCAGCGCGACTGCTTATTTTGTGTCTTTGGATGCACCACAAGATTTCCCCACCAACATTTAACGCCCGGAATGCATAATGTCTAAAAATAATACGCTTTCAATGAGCCCGAACTTTTTTGTCAGTGGTGGTGTGCTACTGGCCATTTTTACCCTTGTACATTTGCTGTATGCAGGACTTATTCGCCCGGCGGCCGAAGTGGCAATGGCAGAGCGAGGGACAGAAGCTTTAACTGCATTTTCGGTTATCTTCAAAGATGTTGAACAGCAGGTGTGTATTTCGCTCATGTTGTTCTGCTTATTCCTTATGCTGTATAAGCTGTGGCGGTTAATTGACGAAGAAGAAATTTATTCGCGCGACTTACTGGAAAGCTACGACAAGTCTGAAGCGCTGGACGTTGATGCAGCCTTAAATGATTTAGAAAGCTCGGCCTATAAAGAAACTCCCGCTTACAGCACCTGGATTAACTGTATTCGTCGTTTTAAAAACACCAAAAACGTTCAGCACGCCGCTGACACTATTGAGTCGTCGGTAGACAATATTGCCATTCAGTTAGAAAGCGGCAACAACATGATCCGCTACATTATCTGGGCTATTCCGTCTATTGGCTTCGTGGGTACGGTGCGCGGTATTGGCTCGGCGCTGGCGCAGGCCGACAAAGCACTGGATGGTGACATTGCAGGTATGACTGCATCACTGGGGGTAGCTTTTAACTCGACTTTGGTGGCGCTGTTTATTTCTTTGATTCTGATGTTGTTTATGCACTTGCTGAACAGCCGTCAGGACAAGATGGTGATCCGCACGCAAGAGTCCTGCGAGAAGCATTTGCTGTCTCATTTACACAGTTAATTGAGCGATTCAGATGCGACGAACACGCCAGGCTGGCGACGGCTTTAATCTATCTTTTCTGGATGTCATGGCATGCGGGCTGGGCGCCGTTATCCTTATTTTCATTCTGGTAGACTTTAAAGCCTTTACGCCCGAGCCCTCGGAAGAAAAGGAAAAGCTCGAGCAGGAGCTGGCTGCGTCAATGGACGAGCAGCAGCGCCTGAAAAAATCCATTGACGAAATCAATGACAAAATTGCGCTGGAGTCGGCTAAGCAGGAAGACTCTAAAGAAGCGAAAAACGACACCACACAAGATCAAACCAAAGCTTTGCAGGACTTGTCGACTCAGTTGGCCGTTGTTGCCGATCTGGAAAACCAGTTAGCGGCTTTGTCCAAAGAAATTGAGAAGTCAGCCAACGTTGAGCTTTCGGGTACGGGTGAGCAGAACTTTATCACCGGCATGAAGGTGGAAGGCGAACAAATAGGCATTCTGGTGGATAAGAGCGCCTCCATGATGGGCGACAACTTAATCGACGTGCTGAGCAAGCTGGCTTTAAGCGATGGCGACAAAGTGTCTACCGCTAAGTGGATAAGAACCCGCCGGGTTGCTCAGTGGTTGCTGGCACGTCTACCGCAAACCTCAAAAGTGAGTGTGGTGACGTTTTCCAATACGGCGAACCGTTTAGGGCAACGGAACGTTAGCACTGCCTCAGTCAGCGGCTCTATGAACTCTATTGTGAAGGACTTAGGCGCGGTTGTGCCAGAGGGCGGAACCAACCTTCAGTTGGGTATTCGCACGTTATTTGAGACGAACCCGGACATAACCGACGTATACATTGTAACGGATGGACTGCCAACATTGGGAGACGGCCTGCCGCTTTCCTGTCGTAATTTTATTTCAACGAAAAAATCTATTTCCTCAGACTGCCGTCAGGCATTGATGGTTGAGACCATAAAACGTGCGCCTAAAGGTATTCGCTACAATATTATCCTTTTGCCAATAGAAGGCGACCCCTACGCTTCACCGCTTTACTGGAACTGGTCGCGGGTAAGTGGTGGCACCTTCTTATCACCAGCTCCGGAGTGGCCATAATGAGAAAAATTCAGCGTGCGCCAATTGAGGTTTTTAACCTCTCATTCCTGGATATTATTTCTTGCGCTTTTGGTGCAGTTATTATGCTGGTACTGCTGGCGAAAAATGGTACAGAAGACACAGAACGCGGACCGGCTAACCTCAGTACCTTAGTTTCTGAAGTGCTTCAGGCCCAGCAGTCGGTTGAAGAATTAAAAGGTGCTTTGTCGGACAAACAAGACGAACTGTCTGCCGCCGAACAGAAAACGGCTTCAGTGACCGAGCAGGAAAGAAATTTAGAAAGCTCTATTCCGCGGGCGCAGAAAACCTTACAGCAACTGCAGAATAAAGCGTCCTCGTTACGAGCCGAAATACGGCAAGCCACTGCAATGCTAAACACTCCTAACAGCACGGATACGCCGGACGATGACGTCGGTGGTATTCCTACCGATGCGGAGTACGTGGTGTTTGTGATTGATAACTCAGGATCGATGTCCGGAGGCAACGGCTGGAACCGCGTCATTAGTGTGGTCAATGACATTATTGAAAGCCACCCTAAAATGAAAGGGTTCCAAATTATGGCCGCTGATGGCGACTTTATGTTCAGCAGTAAAGCTGGTGACTGGTTGCCAGATACCAAAAGCTTCAGGCAAACGGCTATGCAGCAAATGCCAAACTTCACCGGCGGTAAAAGTGCGCCTGAGCTGGGTATTCTGAAAGCCATTAACCTTTATAAAAAAACCAAGGGCACAACCAGCATTTATGTTTTTGGTGATGATTATCGGGTAAATAATCTGGATGCGATAGTTCGGCAGATCACCAGTCAAAATCAGGGCGCGGACGGCAAGCCTGTAATGCGCATTCATGGTATCGGCTTTAGCCGCGCAAGTGGTAACGCAGAAACCTTCGCTGCCTTTATGCAGGCTGTGGCTAAACGTAACCGTGGTGCTTTCGTCGGGCTGAACTTTTAAGGTTTAAATTAAAGATCACTCGCCAGAAAAACCTGATTACGACCCGACTGCTTACCTCGATACAACGCTTTATCGGCGCGGTTAAAGAGCTTGGTCCAGTTATCTCCGGGCTGCACTTCTGCCACGCCTAATGTCACTGTCACAAAAATATCGTCGCCATTTTTCGAGAATTTATGTGCTGAAATTGTCGTGCGTAGCTTTTCTGCCACTGCGGCGGCGTCAGTCTGGTTGGTTTCCGGAAGCAAGGCTGCAAATTCTTCGCCGCCAATTCGGGCAGCGGTGTCGTGAGAGCGAATGGCATTTTCAAGGAGCGAGGCAATTTTTATGATCACTTCGTCACCAAAGGGGTGTCCGTAAGAGTCGTTGCAGTTTTTAAAGTGGTCGATATCAAGAATGATAAGGCTTAAAGGGCGGCCGTTTCGCTTTGCGCGTGACAGCTCTTTGTCCACTTGCTCTGTAAAATAGCCCCGGTTGTATATTCCGGTCATTCTGTCGGTCGATGACTTTTTCAGAAGCTCCAGTTCTAATGTTTTCTGCTGTGTAATGTCTCTGAAGGTACCAATTAGCGTGTAGCCGTCGTCCTGCAGCTCAGCAAATTCCTCAACCCAAATATAATGCCCGTCAGCATGTTGCATACGATGCTGAATTTGAAGTTTATTGTTGTCAGGGGTGAGTCTTTCTAGCGATTTAACATCTTCCAGGTCGTCCGGGTGAACTAAACTGTTAAAGCGCTCTATCGAGGTGTTGGAATCCGTTTTATCTAACCCAAGCAATTCCCTAACCATTGTAGAGCGAATTAATTCGCGGGATTTCAAATTCGCCTGCCAATGACCAACACGACCGACTTGCTGAGCACGTTTCAGCTCGTCATTTGTCCGCTTTAGCTCAAGTTCCAGAGACTTTTTATCAGTATTATCAATAAAAAGGCCGTTCCAGATAAGGTTCTCTTCTACTTGTTTGTCCGGCACGGCCCTGCCCGATATCCAAATTACTTTCCGCTCAACCATAACGCGAAATTCAAATTGCCACGGGATAAGCTTGTTGCTGGCATCCTCCAGGCTTTCAATAAGAGGCTCCAGATCGTCTGGGTGTACTTTGTCAAAAAAGGCCTCGGCAGAGTCGGTTAATTCGCTGGGTGATATATCAAACAGTTTTTTTGAGTGAGCACTAATTAGCGGAAACGAAATGTCAAAGCGACTAACGAACCGTAATTGATACAAGACGCCGGGAAGAATGTAGCTCAGTTGACGGAGTTGCTCCCGGGTTTTTACTAAGTCTTCAATAACCGTAATGGTGCCGACGAACTGGTCTGCGTGGTGTGTCGATGAAGAATGCTTTCTGATTAGGTCTTCGACCCAGAGGTAGCCTTCGGTTTTGTGTTTAAACCGATATTGGCGCCGTAGTAATCCTTTAAAGTCGGCCTGTTGCCAACGGGAGAATTGGTCATTAGCAATGTTTATATCATCGGGGTGTACATTGCCATACCACCAATCTTCCAGGTTGTTTATAGTCGCCCTGGGATAGCCCAAAGACCGTTCAACGTCGTTAGAAATAAACGCGGTTTCAGGGCCTCCATTGTCTGACGACATGGGGGTTCTAAAAACGATGGACGGGATGTCGTCAACAATAGCCTGAAACTCATCAATGGCATCGAGCGGGTCAGTTCCGGCAATAAGACTGTTTTGAATCAAATGCTTACTCTGCTACTTAAGATCGTTCTGAAAATTGTACAATTTACAAACAACGATCTTATCCCTTGCCGGAACTTTTGTACACTATGCCAGAAGGAGTAGTCTACTTTGCTCTGGCGGTGTGTAGCTTCTTATAGCTCTCTATAAGGCGCAAGTGTCTGTCCAGACCTTCCAGTTGCATATTGGTCGGTTCCAAACCGTGGAAGCGCGCAGTGCCTTTAACAGAGCCTATAACCGCTTCAATGGTTTTTTCGCCGTACATGCGGCCTAAGTTGTAGCGGTAGTCATCCAACTTCAGTTCTTCGTCCAGGGTAATTTCAAGCACCGCTTCAACAGCGCGATAAAACAACGTACGCTCAACCGTGTTGTCGTTGAACTGCAGGAACATTTCCACATATTCGAAAGCGTCGTCATGGCGTTGCAGTGCAAGGTAAATAAGCAGCTTTAACTCAAGAATGGTGAGCTGACCCCAAACCGTATTTTCATCAAACTCAATGCCAATCAGGGTGATAATATCCATGTAGTTATCAAGCTGACTGTCTTCTAAGCGCTCAACTAAGTCTTCTAGCTGATCGTCGGTTAAGCGGTGCAGGTTGAGAATGTCTTCACGGTATTGCAAAGCTATATTGGTGTTGTCCCAAATCAGGTCTTCTACGGGGTAGACTTCCGAATAGCCAGGTACCAGAATACGGCATACCGGCGCGCCAAGGTCTTCACGCACGGCTACGTAAGCTTCTTTGCCCATGTCCTGCAAAATACCAAACAGTGTATCGGCTTCTTCCTGGTTAGAGCCGCTAAAGTCCCATTCAACGAATTCAATGTCAGACTTAGCGCTAAAGAAACGCCAGGACACAACGCCCGACGAATCAATAAAGTGCTCAACAAAGTTGTTTGGTTCGGTCACAGCCATGGAGTTAAAGGTTGGTGCCGGCAGGTCGTTTAAACCTTCAAAGCTTCGGCCTTGCAATAACTCGGTCAGGCTGCGCTCCAGCGCCACTTCAAAGCTTGGGTGCGCACCAAAAGAAGCAAAAACACCGCCGGTGCGTGGGTTCATTAAGGTAACACAGGCAACCGGGAACTGACCGCCCAACGATGCGTCTTTAACCAACACCGGGTAGCCTTGTTCTTCTAAGGCTTTTATCCCTTCCTGAATATTCGGGTACTTGTTAAGTACCTCTAGCGGTACGTCCGGCAGGGCAATTTCTTCTTCAATAATTTGCTTTTTAACGGCGCGCTCAAAAATTTCTGATAAGCACTGAACCTGTGCTTCGGGCAGAGTGTTACCCGCACTCATACCGTTACTTAAATACAGGTTTTCAATTAAGTTCGATGGAAAATAGACCGTCTCGCCGTCGGAATGACGCACAAACGGCAAGGACACAATACCGCGGTCAGCCCGACCCGAGTTAGTATCAATTAAGTGTGAACCTCGCAGCTCGCCTTCCGGGTCATAAAATTCACGACAGTATTCGTCCAGAATTTCGGTGGGAAGCTCGTCGTTCGCGCCGGGTTTAAACCATTTTTCGTTGGGGTAGTGTACGAATTCGGCGTTTGCTATTTCTTCGCCAAAGTATTGGTCGTTATAAAAGAAGTTACAGCTTAAACGCTCAATAAACTCGCCCAGTGCGGAGCATAAAGCGCTTTCTTTGGTGGCGCCTTTTCCGTTGGTAAAGCACATAGGAGAGGCGGCATCGCGAATGTGTAATGACCACACATGCGGGACAATATTACGCCAGGAAGATATTTCTATCTTCATGCCTAAGTCCGCCAGTATGGCGGTCATATTGGCAATGGTTTGCTCAAGCGGTAAGTCTTTGCCTTCAATAAAGGTTCTGCTGTCGCTGTCAGGGCGTATGGTCAGTAACGCCTGAGCGTCTTGAGTAATGCTTTCAACCGCTTCAACGTCAAATTCCAGATCATTTTCTATAACGCGCTTAACGGCACAACGCTCAGCTGCCCGAATAATGGCTTTGCGGTCTTTCTCGGAAACATCGGCCGGTAATTCAACCTGAATTTTGAACAACTGTTTGTAGCGGTCTTCCGGGTCGACAACGTTGTTTTGTGAAATGCGGATATTCTCGGTTGGAATATCGCGGGCGTCGCAATACAGACGAATGAAGTGCGCCGCGCACATAACGGAAGACGCCAGAAAGTAGTCAAAAGGGCCGGGGGCGGAACCGTCGCCTTTGTATCGAATGGGCTGATCCGAAATAACCGTGAAGTCATCGAATTTTGCCTCAAGGCGCATATTGTCGAGAAAGTTTACATTGATTTCCATTTAGGGGGCACCGCGGTTGAATAAGTTGACTGCTGTCAGCGAGCAATGGGTGCATTATCCCATTTTTTTACCTATTGATCATTATCCGCGTAGCCGCTGCCAATAGCACTGAAAGGTAATTTCAGGCCAAGCTCAGGAACTTGTATGGCTATCCAGGCCGGAAAGGTATTGCTGTTAGGCCCCGGTAGCACTTCGTATTGGTCCGCCCAGGGGTAACGGGAGGCTGCTTCCTCAATGCGTGAGATCATGCCGGCGGCCTGGGTTCCCGATACCGAGAGTATTTTTTCGGGTTCGGCGCCATACCAGTAGCGGTCAGGGGTTGCTGTTTGATAAACACGCAGTGCCGGACGTCCATGCTCCACACCCCAGCCCACCACTTCGTATACGGTATACTCACTGGCATTTTCTGGTTTCACTGCCAGCCAGGTATGAACGGCAAACCAGCCACGCCAGCCAAACGCATCGGCGGCATAGGCTTCTATGACGGCTTG
>CERU01014721.1_pt1 | contig 24009 bp, 27 predicted proteins | sample 530741 | NCBI WGS metagenome assembly CERU01 (sample SAMEA2620925, study PRJEB7988) | marine metagenome | biome: marine biome (ENVO:00000447); feature: deep chlorophyll maximum layer (ENVO:xxxxxxxx); material: "saline water (ENVO:00002010), including plankton (ENVO:xxxxxxxx)" | depth 30 m | reverse complement strand
CGCTGGACGAATTGCGGCATCCAGACATGGTCGCGGCCGATGAGCAGCTGGACCGCGATCAGCGCGATGAACAGCGCGAGCACGGTGGGGACGCCCGGGATGCCGCCGACCGGCGTGATCTCGAGCACGGCGGGGATCATGATGAACGGGCCGAAGCTGCGCGCGCCGAAATCGTCGAGCACATCGGCGACACGCACTTCGTCGTGATTGGCCGCAAGCTCGTCGAGTTCGCCGAGGACATCGCCCATGCTGTGGGGTTCATGTGACACTGCAGACATCTCCCTTGGCGGCCAAACGCACGGGGAGCCGAAAGGTTACGCGGCGCGGGATACTGCTCCCGCGCCGGTCATCCCGCCTTCTTCTTGAGCAGCGCCGAGCGTTCGCAGCGGCACACCACTTCGCCGCGCTGGTTCACCGCTTCGTGGAGGAAGGTGACGATGCCTGCATCGGGGCGCGACTTGCTTTCGCGCAGGCCGATTACCTCGCTGGTGGCATGCAGCGTATCGCCGATGAAGACGGGCTTGGGCATGACCAGCTTGTTGTAACCGAGGTTGGCCACAAGGGTACCCAGCGTGGTGTCACCGACACTGAGCCCCACCATCAGCGAGAAGGTGAAGGTCCCGTTGACGAGGATCTGCCCGAACTCGCTCGCCTTGGCTGCTTCCGCGTCGAGATGGAGCGGCTGCGGATTGTGCGTCATGGTGGTGAACAGCAGATTGTCGGTCTCGGTCACCGTCCGGCGGATGTCGTGCGTCAGCGTATCGCCGACCTGCCATTCGTCGAAATACTTCCCCGCCATCAGCCGTGTCCCATGACGGCTTTGACCTCGAGGAAGTCGTGGAAGCCCCATTCGCCCCATTCGCGGCCATTGCCCGACTTCTTGTAGCCACCGAAGGCGGCGTTGAGATCGTAGCCGCCATTGATCGCCACGCGGCCCGCGCGAATGCGCTTGGCAAGGCTGCGGGCGAGTTGGATGTCCTCGCCGGTGATCGCGCTGGCAAGGCCGTATTCGGTGTCATTGGCGATGCGGATCGCGTCGTCGTAATCCTCATAGCCGAGGATACACAGCACCGGGCCGAAGATTTCTTCGCGCGCGATGGTCATGTCGTTGGTGACATCGGCGAAGACGGTCGGCTTGACATAGTGACCAGTCTCCAGCCCCTCGGGCTTGCCGGGGCCGCCCGCAACCAGCGTCGCGCCTTCCTCGACGCCCTTCTCGATCAGGCCCTGGATCTTGTCCCACTGCGCGCGGCTGACGACCGGGCCGATCGCGGCATTGCCCTTCGGATCGCCGGGAATGACGCCTCCGGCAGCTTCCTTCGCTGCGGCCTTGGCTTCCGCCATCCGCGCATGCGGCACCAGCATCCGGCTGGGCGCGGTGCAGGTCTGGCCCGAATTGCCCATCATCGCCACCGTGCCCTTGGCAACCGACTTGGTGAATGCGGAATCGTCGAGCACGATATTGGGGCTCTTGCCGCCCAGTTCCTGCGCGACGCGCTTGACGGTATCGGCGGCATTCTTTGCGATCGCGATGCCCGCGCGGGTCGAACCGGTGAAGCTGACCAAGTCGATATCGGGATGGCCGCTGATCGCTTCGCCGACGCCCGGCCCGTCGCCATTGACCAGGTTGAACACGCCCGCGGGAACGCCCGCCGCATGCATGATCTCGGCAAAGATACAGGCATTGAAGGGCGCGATCTCGCTCGGCTTGAGCACCATGGTGTTGCCCGTCGCCAGCGCGGGGAAGACCTTGCAGGCGATCTGGTTGAGCGGCCAATTCCACGGGGTGATCATGCCGACCACGCCGACCGGCTCCCATACATGCAAGGTGGGACCGTCGAGCCGTTCGAACGCGAAGCCTTCGAGCACTTCGATGGCCTTCTGGCAATGGCCCGCAAGCAGGCCGACATGCGGCCCGTTGGCAAGGCTCAGCGGCGCGCCCATTTCGTCGCTGACCGCAGTCGCGAGCTCTTCCTTGCGGGTCTCGATCTCCGCCTGGATCGCGCGCAGCAGGGTCAGCCGTTCTTCCTTGCTGGTCTGGCTGAAGCCCTCGAATGCCCTGCGCGCGGCGACCACGGCCTTGTCGACATCGGCCGCGGTGCCGAAGCTGATATGGCCGATGGTCTGCTCGGTGGCGGGGTTCTCCACCGCAACGGTGTTTTCCTCGACCGGGTCGACCCATTGGCCGTCGATGTAGAACTGGGTGCAATCGCGCATCGGAAACTCTCCTTTGCGCGCGCCTCTAGCTTTCCTGACGCCAGCGCGCCACCACCTCTTCGCCGTCGCTGGCGCTGTCGCGGATCGTGTTGGGCGTGCGGTCGAACCGCGGTGCGGGGGCGGTGTGCCAGCGCCCGCCGTGTTCGACGAAAGCCCCGCGCGCCTTCATATGCGGATGATCCTTGGCGTGGTCGAGCGGAACGACCGGCGAGAAACAGGCGTCGGTGCCTTCGAGCAATTCGCACCATTCGTCCTGCGTTTTCGTCACGAACAGCGCGGCCAGATCCTCGGCATAGTTGTCCCAATTGGCCGGGTTCATCTGCGCCTCGCGCAAATGCTCGGGCGCATCGGCGCGCTGGAGCAGTTCGGCATAGAATTGCGGTTCGATCGCGCCGACGCTGATTTCCCTGCCATCCTTGCAGGTATAGCAGCGATAGAAATGCGCCGCCCCACCCAGCAGGCCGGCGCCGCGATCCACCGTGCGCAGCGCGCTATGCGGCTGGCCGTAGAAGAAGCTCATCAGGCTGGTCACGCCGTCGACGATCGCGGCATCGACCACCTGCCCCTTGCCGCTGCGTTCGCGTTCGAACAGCGCCGCAAGGATGCCCATCGCGCAATACATCGATCCGCCGCCGAAATCGCCGACGAGGTTCTGCGGCGGCACGGGCAGTTCGCCGCGCTTGCCGATCGCGTCGAGCGCGCCGGTGATGGCGATGTAGTTGAGATCGTGGCCGGCCGCCTGCGCCAGCGGGCCGTCCTGTCCCCAGCCGGTCATTCGCGCATAGACCAGCCGCGGATTGGCCTCGAGCAATTCCTGCGGGCCCAGCCCCAGCCGCTCCATCACGCCCGGACGAAAGCCTTCGACCAGCACGTCGGCATGCGCCAGCGCCTGCTTGACGAATGCCTGGCCTTCGGCGCTCTTGAGATCGACTTCCGCGCGGTGCCGGGCGCGTTCGACCACCGGGTTCATCGGCTGGTGACCGGCGCGTTCGATGCGCACGACCTCCGCGCCCATATCGGCCAGCATCATGCAGACATGCGGGCCCGGGCCGATGCCCTGGAATTCGACGACCCTGAGGCCGGTCAGCGGACCGTTCGACATTTCTCTCTCCTCGGAAAATTTATATGTTCTAGAAGCTCTTGGGCAAGTCGAGGACATGCGTGGCGACATGGCTCAGGATCAGGTTCGTGCTGATCGGCGCGACTTGATAGAGCCGGGTTTCGCGGAACTTGCGCTCGATGTCGTATTCCTCGGCAAAACCGAACCCGCCGTGCGTCTGGATGCACATGTCGGCGGCCGCCCAGCTGGCTTCGCTGGCCAGCATCTTGGCCATGTTCGCTTCGGTCCCGGCAGTCTCGCCATCATCGAACATGCGCGCTGCCTTGGTCACCATTTCGGCCGCGGCCGACAACTGGACATAGGCGCGCGCGATGGGGAACTGCACGCCCTGGTTCTCGCCGATGGCGCGCCCGAAGACATTGCGCTCGGCGGCATAGGCGGCAGCGCGGTCGATGAAGAAACGTCCGTCGCCGATGCATTCGCTGGCGATCAGGATGCGCTCGGCATTCATCCCCGAAAGGATGTAGCGGAACCCCTTGCCCTCCTCGCCGATCAGCGCGCTGGCGGGCACGCGCAAGTCATCGAAGAACAGTTCGGTGGTCGCATGGTTGAGCATGGTGCGCACCGGCCGGATGGTCAGCCCGTTGCCTACCGCCTCGCGCATGTCGACCAGCAGCACGCTCATCCCGTCGGACGGCTTGGCGCATTCCTCGCGCGGAGTCGTGCGGCACAACAGGACCATCAGGTCCGAATGCTCCGCGCGGCTGATCCAGATCTTCTGACCGTTGACCACGTAATCGTCGCCGTCGCGGCGCGCGAAGGTGCTGATCCGCGTCGTATCGGTGCCCGCACCGGGTTCGGTCACGCCAAAGGCCTGCAGCCGTAATTCACCGCTGGCGATCTTGGGCAGGTATTCGCGCTTCTGCTGGCCCGATCCGTGCTTCAGCAGCGTGCCCATGGTGTACATCTGCGCATGGCAGGCACCGCCGTTGGAACCCGACCGGTGAATTTCCTCGAGCACGGCGCAGGCCGCCTCCAGCCCCAGGCCCGAGCCGTCATATTCTTCAGGGATGAGGACCGAGAGGAAGCCAGCCTCGGTCAGAGCGGCGACGAATTCGCTCGGATAGGCGCGCTCGCGATCGAGTTCGCGCCAGTATTCGCCGGGGAAGCGCGCGCACAAACGCCGCACCGCTTCGCGGATTTCCGGAAAGGTCTCGCTCAAATGTCCGTCTCCCATTGCAACCTATTTGCCGCGCATCGCGCGCTTTGGCAACGGGTGTTGGGAGAATGGATGCCCCGTGAGGGCATAAACAATCAAATTAATTCTAAGCACTTGAAAAGGCTAACCGGCACTTTGTCTCCACGGTTTACTGCCGCTGACGAATGCCGAGTGTCTAACCTTTCCGGCGCTCCACCCTCGAAAGGAAAAGCGCCCGACCTGGCTGGCACCAAGTCGAGCGCGGCAATTTCCATGCGGGCGGAAATCGAAGCGAAGTCTACCCGCGAAGGGAGGGCTGCGCAATGAGCGATTTAGCATTCCATGTCCGCCAGTTCGTCCCGGCGTGCGCCGATGGTGAAGAACTGGAGCACCGCACCGCACTGCTCAAGGCGAGGGACTTTGCCGCTGCACAGCGTGGCAAGGTATTCTCTGGTGCGGCGATCAACCTCTCGTGCGCAGCGCACGAGACGGCGGGCGAATACGTCTACGCTGACGTGCCGGTCGATCGGCTCAAGATCGCCGTGGCATTCTGCCGTCACCTTGTAAGCGCGGCTTATCTTGCCGAGCACCTTTCGGAAGAGGGGGCTGGCCGATGAACTGGATGCAATCCCTCCAAGCCGAGATCTATCGCGATGTCGAAGAGGACGCTGCCGAATATCTTGGCGAGAGCAAGCAGACGCTGCCCCGCTTTAACTTGGACCTGCTTGACGGGGCACCGCCACCAGATCGCAAGTGGGTGCTGCCAGGCTTCATCCCCTGCGGCGAGATAACGCTATTCACCGGGCCTGGCGGCGCGGGTAAGAGCCTGTTCGCTCAGCAACTGGCGACTGCCCTAGCAGGTGGCGTGCCGTTCCTTGGCATCGGCGCTTCCGGCGAGAAGACGACGGCGCTCTATGTGACGGCGGAAGACGACGAATTCGAGCTGCACCGGCGTCAACGAAACATCATGCGCACTCTCGACCTCGACCGTGCAGACGTTGGCGACCGGCTGGGCTTAATCAGCCTTCGCGGCAGGATCGGCAATGAGCTGGTGACGTTCGATCGCGACGGTTCGCTTGAGCGCAGCAACACTTTTTCGCTGCTGCGCAATACGGTCGAGGTGACGGGAGCGGACTTCCTAATCCTCGACAACCTGGCGCATCTGTTCGCTGGCAATGAGAACGATCGTGGGCAGGTCACTGCCTTTGTGAACGCTCTCTATTCGCTGGTGCGCGATCACGGCGTCACGATCCTGCTGCTAGGCCACCCGAACAAGAGCGGCGACTCCTATTCCGGTTCGACGGCGTGGCTCAATGCCGTGCGGTCACAGATCGAGATCAACCGCGTGCAGGATGGCGAAGGCAACGTGCTCGACCCGGACGCCCGCGTGCTGACCTTGGGCAAGGCGAACTATGCACGGGCCGGTGCGCAACAGGCATTCCGCTGGCACGAATTCGCGTTCGTCCTGGAGCAAGACTTGCCGAGCGATACAAGGGCCGAGCTGGCCCAGGCACAAAAGGCCGCTGCCGAGAATGAGGCATTCTTGCGCTGTCTGGCAGCCGCAACGTCCCGGAAGCAGGCTGTCTCTGAAAACCCCGGCACAAACTATTTTGCCACCCGCTTCGCGAAGATGCCGGAGGGCAAGGGTTACGGGAAGGAAGCGTTCGAGCGAGCGTTTCAACGGCTGCTCGCAACCGGGGCTATCGAGCTTGATGCGAAGCTTTGGCAGCGCGAAAACTACGCCTGGAAATATGGCATTCGAGCGATCGAAAAACCCACCGACCGCACCCACCAACCAGATGCACCGACCACCACCGACCTATCCGTAAACGGTGCACCCACCGACCCCCCTTATACTACGTATAAACCGGGCGCGGCCACTAAGGCCGCCACGCCCGATCAGGATAAGGACTGCCCTGCCTGTGATGGCATCGGCTGCCACTGGTGCGACCAATGAGCGACCTACTGGCCAGGGTGGAGGCAATGACACCTGAGCAACGGGAAGGCGCGATCGAAGTGCTCGACGCGCTGACCCGTCCCCTAACCGTGCGGGAGATCGAAACCTTCCTTCGAAAAGGCGGCGTCTCCCGATCACGAGCAATCAAGATCGCAGGCACCGTAAAGCATTGGCACATCGTCGCGCTGATGGGGCCGGAAGGAAACAACAATGGCTAACTGGCCCTACAACACCGCCGCATGGCAGAAGCTGCGCAAGGCAAAGCTGAGCCGCGACCCGCTATGCGAAGACTGCCAGGCTATGGGCAGGATCACCCCTGCCAACCACGTGGACCACTGCCACGCAATCAGCGACGGGGGCGATGCCTTCCCTCCGCTAGATGAACTGTCCAGCAAGTGCGGGCCATGTCACTCGGCCAAGACGGCACGAGGGGCAGAGGCAGGTGCGGTTCGATCGAACAAACCTCGACGCGGCTGCGACGCTGACGGCAACCCGCTCGACAGCAACCACGCTTGGGCAGACAAAGTGCAGAACTCTGCTGCGGGCTCGGCAGGAAAATCGCTCAGGGCTGACGCCAAAGGACCGCCGCGGAACTACAATTTTGAGTTAGTTTCGGGAGGGCCGACCGATGGGCGCTAGAGGTCCAGGGGCGCGCCCGAAGCGGGCAGCAATTCAGGTGCCGCAAAATGCCACGCCTGAATTTCATCCTTGGGAAGCGGATGGCCTAACTCGTGCCGAGCGAGTGATCGCATTTATCGAGTCCCTACCGATCACCAAAGGCTATGGCGCTGGCGAGCGCGTGAAGCTGCTGCCGTTCCAGCGGGAATGGATCGAAGCGGTTTACGCCACCGACGAACATGGCAATCGGCGCGTGCGCACGGGCCTGATGTCGGTCGCCCGTGGCCAGGGCAAGACCGTCCTGGCAGCATTGCTAACCCTCTGCCACCTATGCGGGCCGGAAGCCGAGCGACGCGGCGAATGCTACTCGGCAGCGGCGACGAAAGAACAGGCAAGCTTGATCTTCGCTGAGATGGAAGCGGTCATTCTCGAAACGCCTTGGATGGATGAACGGCTCAACATCCAACAGTTCCGCAACAGGATCGAAGACAGCGTTACCGGCAGCAAGTATCGGGCGCTGGCCAGTGATGGCAAGGCGGTTCACGGCACTGCGTCCAGCTTCATTGTCTGCGATGAATTGGCGCAGTGGAAGAAGCGCGAGCTGTTCGACGTGCTCCGAACCTCGATGGGCAAGCGCAAGGAACCTCTGATGCTGGCGATCGGCACGCAATCGCCGCACCCGGAAAACATCATGTCCGAACTGGTGGACGAAGCGAACCGGATCAATTCCGGCGAAGTCGAAGATCCATCCTTCCACGGCGTAGTGTATGCGGTCCCGGAGGATGCCGACCCTTACGACCCGGACAACTGGCCATTGGCGAACCCCGCGATCGGCGTGTTCGTATCGGCAGAGCAAATTGCCGACGAAGCGAAGCGGGCGCAGCGGATGCCGACCTTCGAACCGGCGTTCCTGAACCTCCATTGCAATATGCGCGTCGATGCTGAGCCTAAGGCGATCAATCCGAAGGAATGGGACGCGTGCGGCGCTCCCGTCGATCCTGAGGCTTTACGCGGGCAGCGATGCTATGGCGGACTCGACCTCTCCAGCACGCGCGATCTATCGGCGCTGGTGCTCTACTTCCCGGACAGCGGCGCGGTGCTGCCGTTCTTTTGGTGCCCTAAGGCTGGCCTGGCGCTCAAGGAAGAACAGGATCGAGTGCCGTATCGCACTTGGGCGAAGCAGGGCTTCATCGAACCGACACCCGGCAAGGCAATCGACAAGCGGTATATCGCGCATCGCCTAGCCGAGATCGTCTCGACCTATGACGTTCGCGCTATTGCTTTCGATCGCCATGCTATTGAGGATTTGACCGTCATCCTCGACGGCGAAGGCGTTGCAGCCCCGCTAGAGGCTTATGGGCAGGGGTTTATCTCAATGGCCCCCGCGATCGACGCGTTCGAGATACGTTTGCTAGAGGGCGAACTAGCGCACGGGATGCACCCGGTCCTGCGCTGGAACGCCTCTAACCTGATCTTCGACACTGACCCGGCGGGCAATCGGAAGCCGAACAAGGCGCGTTCGATCGACCGTATCGACGGGCTGGCCGCGCTGATTATGGCCTGCGGTATTGCTGCCAAAGGGGAGGAGGAAATTGCCGAACCTAACCTGGCATGGATTTAAGTGTGCTCGAATGGCCAGAACTGGAAGCGCGCTTCTTTGGAGCCAGCCAAAATTTTCCAGTTCGTGAAGATAAAATCTGCGGATGCAGCTTTCTTTTGGCCTCCATCGAGGCCGATAAACTGGATCGAATATCGGTGAGAGACAGCAAAGTAGAACTGGTTTTCACTGACCGCCAGATTTCCCGGTTGGTATTCAGATCGGAATGGAGATGAGATTGAGTCGGGATCGACCTGGACGTCCCAATCTTCGAGAACCAAATACCGCGTCTGAGTGTCGGAGTTAGGGCGGAAACTGAACCCTATCTCTGAAGCGCTTCCGAACGAGATAACGCCCTTTTCACCGGCGCATTCCGCGACGAGGCCAACTAGAGTACCTGAATGATGAGGATTAGCAACAATCAGGTCGCCCGTTGAGCATTCGTGTATAGTCTTTGTTTTGAGGTATCGAGCGTCAATCATTGACCCGGACTCCTGCTGAGTTCATAACACCGATCGAGACGACCCGGCGCGCCAACGCCGAGCCGCCTCTAACCGCAACATGCTTTCTAGGAGCAATGTCATGGCTACAGCCTACCTACGGGCGGAATCCGCGCCCGTCATCCTTCCCAAGAATTTTTCCCAAGCCGCTGCCGTCATGGCGCAGTTTGATCGCGACAAGATCGCTTCCGCTATCGACGTTCTAATCGAACTGCTCGACATAATGGATGGCGACCCCGAAGCTGAAGACGACGATCCTGCGGGCGGGGCGATCGAGGATGAACCGCACGATCCCGAAGGCGACTGCGACACTGCGGAACTCATTCGCGGCGGTGGCAGTGCAGAAGGAGAAGCGGCATGATCTATCTCGCGACAGGCTGGCCGGAATTTCGGCAGGATGGCGACCTAACCCACCTTACAATCCCGTCCGGGAACGGAAGTGGCGTGCAGGTGGCGCTAACGAGAAATCAGCTCACCAAGCTGGCCATGTCAGCGCGCGACGCGATGGAAGAGGCCTATAGAACTCCTCAACCGGAGATCGCCAGCGTCACCTCTTTTCGACGAACAAAGGCATAAACAGCGCCGCTGACACCACCCACCGCATCTGAAGCACCAACTGCCGCGAATTGATAAATTGGCGCTTGCCATTTTGCGGATTTTCTGGTTTATGTTGGCGCGTGCCAATTTGGATCAAAAGATGAACATTTTTCAGGACCGTTTCACTACAGGGCAGGTAGTAGCTGCCACGGGGCTGCCTAACCACACTCTGCAGAGTTGGCTGAAGCGCAATATGCTTACGGGCAATCCTGTGGAGCCGATCGAAGGTGGCGGCACCTCTGGTGCTCACCGCAAGTTCAGTTTTTTTACCGTCATGGAAATCGCCGTCGCGAAGGCACTCACCGACTTGGGAGTCTCTGCAACCGACGCACTTAAGACAGCTCAGCACTACGCGCATTTCGGACGAGGGCCGTTGCCCGGTTCGCCCGAAAGGCGTCCGAGTCTTCCCTACATGAACCACGGCAAAGCTGCGCGCACGCTAATCTGCGCAGCGGGCGGTCGGGCTGTTGAGGTTGTTTGGGAAGTCGGCAAAGATTTTATGTCGAGCGTTCGATGGAATTTGCAGTCGCCCGCGTTCGTAATCGTCGAGGCCGATGCGATCTTTGAGCACGCCTGCCAGGCACTTGGTTATGATCCGAGGGAGGTAATGACCTTCGCCTATGGGGGCTCTTCTGAATGACGAGATTGGCGCTCCCCACGCCATCCGCCGCCGCGATCGGCACTGCGGAACCCGTGCACGGGATGGGGACGTATCAGCTTTGCCCTTCGACCGGGCTTGCCATGCCAGGCGCTGGCGAAGGTGACATGCCAGGCGCTGTCACCAGGTCGAGCATTTGCCGTCATCGTCGCGAGACAGACGACAATCTCAGCGCGGGGGCATCGTGCCCCCGCCAGTTAGAGGAATACAACACATGACCACTGCCGAACTACAAGAGCAGCGGGCGGCCATTGTGGACCGCATGAACACCGCTCACACTACCGATGACGACAAGGCTTTTACGGAGGCCGAAACCGAGCTTCGCGCGATCGACGGCAAGCTTGATCGTCAGCGAAAGATCGACGACGCGGAACGCCGCGAAAGCGGAACGCCGCTACACGGTGCACGCGGCGAATTTGCCGAGCTGCGCAATCAGAACCTGATTGAGACGCTGCGCTACGGCGCTGGCATGGCGGTCAACGATCGCGCCAAGGTCGAGCGGGAACAGGCTATGCTTGCCGAGCGCGCTGGCGGACCTGCCAAGGGCGTCTACGTCGCGACTGAGCTGTTCGAGAAACGCGCGGCGGACATGACCACCGGCAGCGCATCCACGATCGCGCCCGACAACTTCCGGCCGGACCTTTTCACTTCGGCATTGACCAATTCGTCGATCATATCGCGGCTGGGTGCAACCACGCTCACCGGCCTGACTGGCGACGTGGTTATTCCGCGTGAAACCGACTCTCCGAACGTTGGCTGGGTTGCCGAGGATCAGGCGCTTTCGACTGACGGTGCCAGCTTCGACTCACTAACGCTGACTCCGCATCACGTCGGCGTCATCACCGAGCTTTCGCGTCAGCTGCTCCAGCAATCGTCCCCTGCGGTCGAACAACTGGTGCGCAATATGATGAGCCGCAACGTGGCGCTCGAAATCGACCGTGCAGCTATTGCTGGCAGCGGCACCGGTGCCGAACCGCTTGGCCTTATCAACGACCCGAACGTTCCGACCGTGCCGTTCGCGACCGACCTGTTCACCACTACGGCGGACATGATCGCTGCGGCGGATGTTGCGAACATCGGTGACAGCCGAGCATTCCTCTCCACCAATGGCGTCCGGGCGGCTGCGATGAAGCTGCGCGACACCACCGAGCGACCGATCGCGATCAGCGAGACGTTCCACGGCGAAGCTGCCTACTTCACGAACCAGGCACCGACTAACCTGGGCGTCGATGAAGACGAAGCTGGCCTTGTTTATGGTGACTGGTCCGACCTGCTGATCGGCATCTGGTCGCAGCTCGACATTCTGGTCAATCCGTATGCGGAAACCGCCTATTCGAAGGGCAACATCCTGCTGCGCGCGATGGCCAGCGTAGACTTCGGCGTTCGCCGTCCGGCTTCGTTCGTCTCGGCTACCGGAGTGGCCAGCTAATGAGTGCGGCGGCTAACCTTGAACGGCGTTTCGCCACAGACCTGCGGAGTTCAGGGCGCAGACTGGAGGGTTATGCCGCCACCTTCGCCCATGAGGCGAACCTTGGGGCATTCCGGGAGCGCATTTCCTTGGGCGCTTTCCGGGATGCCCTTTCCGGCGACGTGCTGGCCTTGCTCGACCACGATCCTGGCAAAGTGCTGGGCAGGACGCGCACCGGTACCCTAGAGCTTCGCGAAGACGATAAGGGCTTGGCATTCTCGCTCGACGTTCCCGACACTGCTGCGGGCCGTGACGTGCTCACATTGGCAGCGCGCGGCGACCTGGGCGGGATGTCCTTCGGCTTCCTTGTGCCCGAAGGCGGCGAAAGCTGGGATGGCGACACCCGCACGCTTAGCAAGATCGACCTGCGCGAGATCAGCATCGTAAGCGCATGGCCGGCGTATGAAGGAACAGAGGTCGCCTTGCGTTCCCGCAGGGTCGCACACGGGCACGCAAGACGTGAACGGGCTATCAGGCTTGCGGAGGCGCGGCAATGGGCATGATCGACCGAATCGCATCGCTGGCGGGCTTTGAGCGCCGCGCAGACACTTCGCCGCTAGATCCCAGCTGGCAGGCCCTCGCTCCGATGACCGGTTACTATTCCGGCCTGAGCGCAAGGGCGGCAGAAAATCTTTCCACCGTGCTGGCCTGCACCGGCGCGATTGCTACCGCTTTGGCCTACGTTCCGGCTCGCGTGTATGCCCAAGCAGGTGCCGATCGCGTGGAGAAAGTTGGGCACCCGCTTGGAAAGTTGATCCGCTACGGCTTCAATCCCGCCATGACGTGGTGCGATGGCATAGAACACTTGGTGGCTGACACCCTGCTGACCGGCAACGGCCTGCTCGAGATCGAGCGGAACGGCAACGGCCAATGCTCCGCGCTCTACTACCACCCCTGGGGCATGGTGACGGTTCAAGAGCTAGCAAGTGGGCGGCTGGCCTATGACGTAAGCAACGGTAAAGGTGTATCGCGCCGACTGCTCGAAGGGGAAGTGATCCACCTTCGCGACCGGACCAATGACGGCAAGATCGGTATCTCCCGGCTTTCCCGATCGGCGGACACGGTTGCGGGCGTTGACCTTGCCAACCGCCACGCTGCGCAGTTCCTTGCCAACGGGGCAAACCCCTCCGGCGTGCTCGAAAGCGCCTCCCGGATGGACCCGGTACAAATGCGGAACCTGCGCGATCAGTTCGATGAGAAGTATTCCGGCGCAAGGAATGCCGGTCGCGCACTGATCCTTGAAGGTGGCCTGACTTGGAAGGCCGCTCAGATTTCACCTGAGGATGCCGAGCTGCTGGAAACGCGGCGCTTCGGTGTCGAAGAGATTGCGCGTCTGTTCCAGGTGCCCCCGCCGATCATCGGTGACTATACCCACAATACGTTCACGAACTCAGAGACGGCAGGGCGTTGGTTCGCAACCTTCTGCCTGGCACCCTGGGCGCGGAAGATCGAAGCGGAATTCTCCCGTTCGCTGTTCCCGATCGGCTCGCCATACGAACTCGAACTGGACCTTTCCGGCTTCCTGCGCGGCGATCCTGAAACGCGCTGGAATGCTCACAAGATCGCGCTCGAAACGAACGTGCTCGACGCCGACGAAGTGCGCCAGGTCGAAGGCTGGAACCCGCGAAAGCAGGTGGCAGCATGAGCAAGGCTCTCGGCACGATAGGAAAGATCGCGGGCATTGTGGCGCTCACTCTCTCAATTCCCGGCGTAGGCGGCGCTTTAGGCTTGTCGTCCGCCGCTACAGCAAAGCTGGCGACCCCCCCGGCGACCCTCGCAGCTATCGGCAATAAGGAAATGATCCATGACGCTCCAGAATGGAATGATCCACGGCGGCAAGGTGTATCTTTGGACGGATACGATGGTCCTGGATGGCGATACTTGCGAAGTGATCGGCGTGATGCCCAAGGCCTTCTATGGCTTGCATCACCCCTTCGCGGGCTCGGTGTCGAACGTTGGCACACCCTTTCAGTCGCTGATGCAGGCGATAGGCCACGGCAAAACGACAACGGAAGACGAGCTACTACGGACCGCTCAACTGGCGTTGATGGACTATTGCGCCGATGGCTCGACCGCGCGGCTGCTCTTGGGCTGCTGTTACACAGAACCCCGGCTCTACTACGTCGCAGGTGACAACTTACTCGGCGTGCCGTTCGCGGCATATTCGGTGACACATTACCTCAATCCTCAACACGAGAACAATTCGGACCCTGTGACGTTCGCGCAAATGCCTTCGAAGATTGCGGATCAGGTGACCGGCAAGTTTATGCCCGTTGGCCCTCTCGGAGCCTTGGGCAAGCGTCAGACCGTCGGTGGAACGATTGTGCAGATCGAGGTGTCGCGGAATGGCGTTACAGAACGCGAGCTAGTGCTTCCTGGCAAAGCTGGGCGTGCCCTGCGGCGCAGCATGGCAGGCGTGGAGGCGCGAGCCGCATAACTATGGCCGGACGCAAAGCCCTTATCCCGAAAGACGACCTGAACCGCATGGCAAGTGTCTGTGCGGCTCAGAATGTCGTGATCGAAGGGGAATACGGAGGCTTTCGCTTCACTATGTCGCCAGCGAAGGCTGATGCCTTTTTAGCACGCAATGACGACCTGGACGACCGGATTGCGAAGGGAGAGGGCTTTTGAAAAGCGGCTATAAATACGTCACCTCGACCCGCATCAAAGGCAAGCTTTATTGGCGCTTCCGTCGTCGCGGCTATCCGATGCACTACTTCAGGGCACCGCTGGGAAGCAAAGCTTTCGAGCGCGAATATGCCGAATGCCTGGGGCAAGAGAAGCCTTCGATCGGCGCAGGTCGGATAAAGGTCGGCAGCCTATCGGACGCCATTGTCCGCTACTATTCCGACGATGCCTATCAATCTCTGCGTCCGACTACTCAGAAGGTGTATCGGGGCGTCCTGGAACGGTTTCGTAAGGCCTACGGCAACGATCCTATGCGCGACTTCGATGCGCAGCGAATTCAGAAGATCATGAATATGATGCGCGAGAAGCCCGACGCGGCGGCGCGCCTGCGCAAACTGCTTTCGCAGCTATTCACGGTCGCACGGCGCGAGAAGCTGGTGCCTGACACCTTCGACCCGGTGAAAGACACCCGCCCTCCCCGCAAAACCGACACCGGCGGCTATCACCGCTGGAGCGAGGAAGAACTGGCGCAGTTCGAAGCGAAACACCCGCTGGGCACCAAACCTCGCCTGGCCTTCGCATTGCTGCTCTACGGCGCTCAGAGAAGCGGTGACGTTCGTTTTCTCACCCTTAAGGCAATCGAGGGCGGACGTATCCGCTTGAAGCAGTCGAAGACCTCGAATGCAGTCAATGTGCCGATCGTGGAGCCTCTCCGCGAAGCTATTGAAGCAGGACCGGTAGGCAAGCTGCTCGTGATCGAAAACAACCGTGGCACGGCGTTCACCGCCAAGGGCTTTTACAACCTGGTCAAGCGCGCCTGTATCGCTGCTGACCTGCCGCACTGCTCGGCTCACGGATTAAGGAAAGCGGCTGCGGCGCGCTTGAAGGGACGCGGTGTCGAGGATGCCGACGGCATGGCAATCACCGGACACAAAACCGTGCGCGAATACCTGCGCTACGCTGGCGATATTGGCGACGAGGAAAGGGCCGATCGCGCGATGGAAAAGGCTTACGGAATGTCTAACCCGGTCAAATAGTTAGACACCAGACCACGCTAAACCCTTAGGGAGTATAGGGAAATGATTAGGAAGTGGATGCCCCGTGAGGATTCGAACCTCAATTGACGGAGTCAGAGTCCGCAGTCTTACCATTAGACGACGGGGCATCAGCTGTCCGGGCAGGCGAGAATCGCGGGCTGCGCCGGAAGAGAGGCCGCGCATCTAGTTTCGTGTGGAGGCAAGGTCAACCCCGCAGCCGGCAGCGCCACTTGCCCCGTCTGCGCAACGCGGCTAGCGTTGGCGCCAAGTCCCCGTGCACAACGGTTTGCGCGGGAGGAAGAACAAAAGAAAGCTCCAGTTATGGCGGATCATCCTCCGCCGGACACCAAAAGGGGGCCTGGGAAGAAACGGGGCGGCAAGTCCGGCAAGGTAGCCGATTTCCGCTACAAACGCCCCTCCAGGCCCGATGGCAAGCGCAGCGACCGGCGCAATCCGCCCCGTCGCGACGCAGGCTTCGCGGCGCGCGCGCCAGCGGTTTCCGCCACGCATAGCCCGCAGCCGCACCGGCAGGCCTATGCCGCGCTCGATCTCGGCACCAACAATTGCCGCCTGCTGATTGCCCGCCCCTCGGGCGAGAATTTCACTGTCATCGACGCATTCAGCCGCGTGGTCCGCCTTGGCGAAGGGCTGGCGGCAAGCGGGCGCCTGTCCGACGAATCCATGGAACGCACGCTGGCAGCGCTGCATGTCTGCGCCGAGAAACTGCGGCGGCGCAACGTCCGGCTGGCGCGATCTGTCGCTACCGAAGCGTGCCGCCGCGCCTGCAACGGCCCGGCCTTTATCGAGCGCGTCCGCCGCGAGACGGGGATCATGCTCGACATCATCTCCGCGCAGGAGGAAGCGCGGCTGGCGGTGCTGGGCTGCCATATCCTGCTCGAAGAGGGCGACGGGCCGGCGATCATCTTCGACATCGGTGGCGGATCGACCGAACTGGTCCTGGTCCAGCCGGGCGACAAGGTCCCGCGAATCGTCGACTGGCTCAGCGTGCCGTGGGGCGTCGTGTCGCTGACCGATACGGTGCAGGGTTCGGACGCCAGCGAGGCGAGACGGCTCGAACGTTACGCGGGCATGCGGCAGACCGTAAGCGCGAGCTTTGCCGAATTCGCCGAGCGGATCCGCAAGCACACGCAGTCGCGCGAACCGATCCGCCTGCTGGGCACCAGCGGCACCGTAACCACGCTGGCCAGCCTGCATCTCGAACTGCCGCAATACGACCGGCGCGCGGTCGACGGGCTGATCGTGCCATCTCAGGCCATGCGCGACATCTCCACCCGCCTGTCGCGGATGTCCGCCGGCGATCGCAAGTGCCTGCCGTGCATCGGTGACGACCGCGCCAACCTGGTGATTGCCGGCTGCGCGATCCTCGAATCGATTCTCGACATCTGGCCCGCGGAACAGCTGGGTGTGGCCGATCGCGGAATCCGCGAAGGCATACTGCGCAGCCTGATCGCTGCGGATGCCGAAGGCGAACGCAGCCGCGCGGCGCTCCAGCGCATGCGAGAACAGGATGTCTGACCAGATCCACGCGTGCGAACGAGGCCCGGCCCCGTCATTCCGGCACCGAACGCAATGAGGAATAAATAATGTCACGTTCGGGCAAGGATCGCGATACGCGCGTGCGCACGTCGAAGAAGCGGACGGCCAGTTCGACCCGCTGGCTGCAGCGCCAGCTCAACGATCCCTATGTGAAGCAGGCCAAGGCCGATGGATACCGCAGCCGCGCCGCCTACAAGCTGATCGAGCTGGACGAGAAATTCAGCCTGCTCAACGGCGTCACCCGGGTCGTCGACCTCGGCATAGCGCCAGGCGGGTGGAGCCAGGTGGTGCGCAAGCGCAAGCCCAGGGCGCATGTCGTGGGAATCGACCTGCTCGAGGTCGAACCGATCGAAGGCGTCACGATCCTGCAGATGGATTTCATGGCCGACGACGCGCCGCGGGCGCTCGAGGAAGCGCTGGGCGGCAAGGCCGAACTGGTGCTCAGCGACATGGCCGCCAATACGGTCGGTCACAAGCAGACCGACCATCTGCGCACGATGGGTCTGGTGGAAGCAGGCGCCTGGTTCGCCATCGAAAACCTCGCGCCGGGGGGCACCTATCTCGCCAAGGTCCTGGCGGGGGGTACCGACACCGACCTGCTCACGCTGCTGAAGCAGCATTTCCGCACCGTGAAACATGCCAAGCCGCCCGCGAGCCGCAAGGATTCAAGCGAGTGGTATGTGATCGCGCAGGGCTTCAAGGGCTGATCGTCCCACAAAAAAGCCCCGCCGAAGCGGGGCTTTCCTGAAGCAGTCAGCCTGCCGGACGGCTTATTCGTCGACCTTGGTCGCGCCATCGGTGTTGGTGGCGGCATTTGCAGCAGCGACCGGCTGGTCGGCGCTCATGCCAGCGGCCGATTCCGCAGCGCCGGCTTCGGCACCCTCGACCGGGCCGAGGCCGTCGCCGGGGAAGTCTTCGCTGACTTCTTCGGTTTCAGCCGGAGCCGGTTCGGGCTTGGCCGGGGCCCCGCCATAGGTCGACATGAATTCCATCACATTGGCGCGGTCTTCAGGCTTGCTGAGACCGGCAAAGCTCATCTTGGTTCCGCTGGCGAAAGCACGCGGGCTGGTCAGCCATTCGTCCATCGCTTCCCAGGTCCAGTCGCCGCCCTTCTCGGACAGGGCCGAGCTGTAGGCGAAGCCCGCGGCATGCGCGCCGATCGACGCGCCCATCACGCCGTAGAGATTCGGACCGATGCCATTGGCCCCGCCCTGATCGATCGTGTGGCACGCGGTGCATTTGGCGAAGACCTTTTCGCCGGCCGCGGCATCGGCGCTGGCCAGCAGCGTGCCGAGATCCGGACCCTCGTCGGCGCCGCCTTCCTCGGCTGCGCCCTCGATGAAATAACCAGCTTCTTCGGGATGCTCGGCGCTATCGGCATGGAAATACATGCCCGAAACGATGGAGGCGCCCAGCGCCACGATAGCAGCGCCAAGGACCCAGCCAGCAGCGGTGTTGAAACGATCGTCCATTGCGTAAAATACCCGGCGAAAATCGGTTGGTCAGATGGTTGCGCGCCGCTCTAGTGCGCAGCGCCGCCTTTCGCAAGGGTGCAGGCCGCAATAGCGCTTGATGCCGCGCGAACGCGACCGTAACGCCCGCAGACCATGCGCCAGTTCGCCAAACCTGCCCTCACCCTTGTTGATTCGATGCGCGCGGCCGCGGCCGCCGACCCGGCGCGGGCGATCGCGTTCGGCGGCGCCCCCGGATCCAATTCGCACCAGGCCGCGATGCAGTTCGCGCCCGAAGCGCTGCCGCTGCCGTGCTTCAGTTTCGAAGATGCGCTGGCCGCGGTCGAAAGCGGCGCGGCGGGCTGTGCAATGATCCCGATCGAGAACAGCCAGCACGGCCGCGTGGCCGACATCCATTTCCTGCTTCCGGCCAGCGGGCTGTCGATCGTGGCCGAGCATTTCATGCGCATCACGCATTGCCTGATGGCCTTGGGGCCGGGCCCGTTCGAAGCCGCCTACAGCCATCCGCAGGCGCTCGGCCAGTCGCACCGCTTTCTGGGTGAGCGCGGGATCGTAGGGCTGAGCCATGCCGATACCGCAGGGGCCGCCGCCTTCGTCGCGGAAAGCGGCAAGCCCGACATCGCCGCCATCGCGCCGGCGCTGGCCGCGGATCTCTACGGGCTCGAAATCATCGAACGCGAGGTGGAGGATGCGCCCGACAACACCACCCGCTTCGTGGTGCTGGCGAAAGACCCGCTCGACCCCGCGCTGCTCGAAGGGTCGCGGGCTATGACCACCTTCATCTTCGAAGTGAAGAACATTCCCGCCGCGCTGTACAAGGCGCTGGGCTGCTTCGCGACCAATGGCGTGAACATGACCAAGCTGGAAAGCTACCAGAAGGGGGCAAGCTTCGCGGCAACGCAGTTCTTCGCCGATATCGAGGGCGCGCCGGGGGATGCCCGCGTGGACCTGGCGCTGGAGGAGCTGGCCTTCCAGACCAATGGCGTACGGCTGCTCGGCAGCTACGCGCAAGCCCGCCGCCGCGGCTGACCGGATCGGGACCGCGCAACGCCGCCGGCCGGGGGCGCTCGCCTATTCGTCGTCGTAGATCGCGACTTCGTTCATCCCAGCACTGGTTGCACGCCCGCGGTACATGCCGGAGGTGTTCATGCTGAACAACGGATGGCCTTCGCGCGTGACGACGATCACCCCGCCATCGCCGCCGAGACTGCCGACATCCGCGATGACCGCATCGATCTCTTCCTGCGCCTGCGCTGCTTCTAGACCGAATTCGCTGGCATGGACGAGATAGGTCGGAATGCCTTCCTCATCGAGCGGTACGCGCGCCTGGGCAGCGTCGATCTCCGCACGGAAGCGATAGCGCAGCCGGGTGCAGATTTCCTGCGCGACACCGACCCGGATAAAGAATTCTCCCCACCCGGTGGCGGAAACCGCGCAGCTGCGATTGTCGGCATAGGTGCCGGCACCGATGATCGGCGCATCGCCGATCCGGCCCCAGCGCTTGCCCGTCATCCCGCCGGTCGACGTGCCCGCCGCCATGTTCCCATCGGCGTCGAGCGCGACCGCACCGACCGTGCCGAACTTGATGTCGACATCGAGCGCGCTGAGCTGTTCGGCCTTCATCCGCTCCAGCGCTTCCCTGCGGCGCGTGGTTTCGAACCATTCGGGCGGCATCGTTTCAAGCTGGTGGCTGGCGGCAAAAGCTTCAGCCCCGGTGCCGGCCAGCATCACATGCGGACTGTCGGTCATGACCTTGCGCGCCAGATCGATCGGATGGCGGATACCGGTCACGCCGGCCACCGCACCTGCATCGCGCGTCCGCCCGTCCATGATCGATGCGTCGAGTTCGATATCGCCGTCCCAGGTCAGCACGGCACCCCGCCCGGCATTGAACAGCGCATCGTCTTCCATCGGTTCGATCGCCGCCTGGATCGCATCCATCGCGCTGCCCCCGTCGCGCAGCACTGCCGCACCTGCATCGAGCGCGCGCTGCAGCGCCGCGCGATAGGCGGCATCCTGTTCGGGCGTCATGTTCTCGCGCGCGATCGTGCCCGCGCCGCCATGGATGGCGATCGACCAGCCGGACGTGTCCTGTGCGGTTGCAGGGGCCGCGAACAGCGCGAGAAGCGCAACCGACGCGGCGGCGATGGGGGCGAAAAATCCTCTCATGCCAGAGCGGTAGCACGGCTGCTTATCCACTTCACCCGGGAAAGCATTTTGTGGATTCGTGCCATGCATGGTAGCCCTTCCGTAACGTAAACCAATGGGGAGAGGTTTCGTGATTTTCGACCGTTATCGTTTCAATGAACAGGTGGCGATGGAGCTGGGGGAAAAGATCCTTCTGGCAATCGTCGCGCTGATCGCGACCTGGCTCATCGCGCGTGCTGCCAAATGGGCCTTCGCCAAACTCGTCGATGCCGTCGACTTCTTCAAGCGGGGGACCGGCAGCGGGCAATCGCTGGGCGAATCGCTGGGCAAGATCGTCAGCTTGCTGATCTGGCTGTTCGGCCTGCTGATCATTCTCAACATTCTCGAACTCGGCGGGGTTGCGGGGCCGATCGACAGCCTGCTCGAAAACGTCGTCGCATTCCTGCCCAATCTGCTGTGGGCGGGACTGATCTTCTTCATCGGCATGATGGTGGCACGGATCGTGCGCGACTTGGTCGTCACCACGCTGCAGACGGCCGATCTGGATAAATGGGCCAATCGCGGCGGGGTCGACAGCGTCACCGGAAACAGCACCATCAGCCGGACCATCGGCACCATCGTCTACGTTCTGATCGCGATCCCGGTGGCGATCGCCGCGCTCGAACAGCTGGGCATCGATTCGATCAGCGCACCGGCCAGCGAAATGCTGCGGATGATCTTTGCCGCGATCCCGAACATCATTGCCGCGGCCGTGCTGCTGGGGATCGGCTATCTCATCAGCCGCTTCGTGGTGCAGATCGTCAAGGAAATCCTGCCCGGCCTGGGCGTCGATCGCGCCATGGCCGAAAGCGGGCTGGTCACCGAAGGCACGACCGTGTCGGGCATCATCGCCCGCGTCGCGCAGGTGGCCATCATCCTGTTCTTCGCGATTGCCGCGACGAGGCTGCTCGGGTTTCCCGAACTGACCGCGATCCTCGACCAATTGCTCGAACTGGGCGGCCGGGTGATCTTCGGCGCGGTGGTGATCGCCTTTGGTTTCCTGATCGCCAACCTGCTCGCGCGGCTGATCGCAGGCGATGCGGGCGGGTCGACCGCGGGCACCATCGTGCGCTGGGCGACGATCATCCTGTTCGTGTTCATGGGCCTGCAGTTCACCGGTATCGGCGGGATGATCCCGGCCAATGCGCTGACGATCCTGATCGCCGGCGTCGCGGTGGCGGGCGCGCTTGCCTTCGGTCTCGGCGGCCGCGACTGGGCGGCACGCAAGCTCGAACAGATGGACAGCGATCTCGGCGGGACCGCAGCGCCCACGCCGAAACCCAAGCGCGGCGCTGCCGCCAAATCGACCGACCCGCTGCCGCCGGGCGCCTAGGCCCCGCAGCACGCGAATTCGCCGGAAGGGGCGCGGGGGGGCATCCTCCCCGCGCCCTTTTTCATGGGCGATCCGGCTTGCCGCGCCCGTCCGCTCATAGAGAAAGCGGATGCCGCCTGCCGCAGCGCGTCATTGCCCCTTCAACCCAAGGGCTCTATATCGCCGGGCATGTCTTCCATCCGTCCCTGGCGCACGATCGAGCGCCGCCCGTCCCGCCAGATCATGGTCGGCAACGTCCCCGTCGGCGGCGATGCGCCGATAACCGTCCAGACCATGACCAACACGCCGACCGAGGATGTCGGTGCGACGATCGACCAGATCCGTCGCTGCGAGGACGCGGGCGCGGACATCATTCGCGTGTCGTGCCCCACCGCCGAGGCGACCGAACATTTCGACCGCATCACCAAGGCAGCGAATGTCCCGATCGTCGCGGACATCCACTTCCATTACAAACGCGCGCTCGAAGCGGCGGACAAGGGCGCGGCCTGCCTGCGCATCAACCCGGGCAACATCGGCAGCAGCCAGCGCGTGGCCGAAGTGGTCCGCGCCGCCAAAGCGAACGGCTGCGCTATCCGGATCGGGGTCAATGCGGGCAGTCTCGAGAAGGATCTGCTCGAAAAATATGGCGAGCCCTGCCCCGAGGCGCTGATCGAGAGCGCGCTCGACCATATCAAGCTGCTGCAGGACCACGACTTTCACGAATACAAGGTGGCAGTGAAGGCAAGCGACGTGTTCCTTGCCGTCGCGGCCTATCACGGCCTCGCCGACGCGGTGGACTGCCCGCTGCATCTGGGCATCACCGAAGCGGGCGGATTGATCGGCGGTACGGTCAAGAGCTCGATCGGCATGGGCAGCCTGTTGTGGGCCGGTATCGGCGACACCATTCGCGTGTCGCTGTCGGCCGAGCCCGAACAGGAAGTGAAGGTCGGTTACGAGATGCTCAAGGCGCTCGGCCTGCGCACCCGCGGTGTCCGCGTCGTGTCGTGCCCGAGTTGTTCGCGCCAGGGTTTCGACGTCATTCGCACGGTTGAAACGCTCGAGAAACGGCTCGAGCACATCAAGACCCCGATGAGCCTCTCGGTGCTCGGCTGCGTGGTCAATGGCCCTGGCGAGGCGCGCGAGACCGACATCGGCATCACCGGCGGCGGCAATGGCAAGCACATGGTCTATCTGTCGGGGGTGACCGATCACCATGTGCAGAGCGGCGACATGCTCGACCATATCGTTGCGCTGGTCGAAGCCAAGGCCGCCCAGATCGAAGCGGGCGAGGCAGTGGCCTTCGATCCGCATGCCGCTCCTGCGCAGGCCGCCGAATAGCGCCTTTACGCCGTTTTAAGCCAAAGCGGTGCACGGTGCCGCGATGCGCATCGCGGTTCTCCTTGCCATAGCCGTGGCAGCCTTCCTCGGCGCAACGCTGGTGCCCGGCGACGGGCCCGAGCCAGCAACCGGTGATGACGGACCGCATGCCCCGCAGCCGGCGAAGGCAGAAACCTCCGGTGGATCCAGCGACAGCTACGCGGCATGGGTCGCCGGGACCACCGAACTTCCCCGCGCTGCCGACGGGCATTTCTACGCCGAAACGCAGGTCAACGGCGCACAGATCGACATGCTGGTGGACACCGGGGCCAGCGTGGTGGCGCTGACCGGTGCCGATGCGCGCGCAGCAGGGTTGATGTGGTCCGCCGCCGATATCCGGCCGATAGCGCAGGGCGCTTCCGGTCCCGTGGCGGGAATGGCCATCACACTCGACCGGGTTACGCTTGGCGGTCACGAAGCGCGCAACGTTCGCGCGATCATCGTGCCGGAAGGACTCGGCGTATCGCTGCTCGGCCAGAGCTTTCTTGCCTCGGTGCAACCGGTCCGGATCGAGCAGGACCGGATGGTGTTGGGCGAATGAACCGCGCGGTCCGCCGCAATCCCGTTGT
>CERU01038717.1_pt1 | contig 25174 bp, 25 predicted proteins | sample 530741 | NCBI WGS metagenome assembly CERU01 (sample SAMEA2620925, study PRJEB7988) | marine metagenome | biome: marine biome (ENVO:00000447); feature: deep chlorophyll maximum layer (ENVO:xxxxxxxx); material: "saline water (ENVO:00002010), including plankton (ENVO:xxxxxxxx)" | depth 30 m | reverse complement strand
AGAGCGACAGCCTACCTCTGACTGCCGCCAATCTTTGCAACAGAGCCGTTCCAGACGACGTTTTCTCAGATGGTGCCGTCTCAGTTTGATCGACTTGAGCTTGTTGAGCGAACGCTGGCCCGGACCAGACCAAGGCAACAGATGCCAAAAGCAAATATCTCATAGTTCCACCTCCCTAACTATTTGAAGCAATTTTTGGTGCGAAGGATGATCTGACTTGGGCCAATCGTCAAATTCAATATGCGGCCGATGTATTCCTTTTGCTCATGTCAATGCCAGAGGTGTTGAGCATAGTCCTCGGGCCAGCCAACCAATACGTTTGGATTAATCCCGGCGATCGTCCGCCATGATCCGCTGTACTGCATCGAGGCTGTCGTTCATGACAGTTGGATGCTCAGCGTCTGTGAAATCGACGATACTGTTCCAATGCTGGGCAATTTCTTCGGGCGCGAAAATGCCGTTCCTACCCAAGTGATAACCGCACGTCCGTTCCCAACGAAGTTTCGCGACATAACCGGCACCGATTTCGAACAACCCTTTGGTCTCGTAACAGCTTTCGTGCGCGAGCCAGCCAACCAACGCACTGACCGCCTCAGGCCGCAACCTGTCGAGCAACGCCTTGGGAAAGACCGTTTCAGTCATCCTCGAAGCCGCGATTGGAGCGATCGTATTGACGTTGATGTTCCGCGAACGCCCTTCCTCGGCCAGTGCATTGGCGAGACCTAGGATACCCAATTTGGCAGCTGCATAATTCGCCTGGCCAAAATTGCCGTAGATGCCCGCCGCCGAACTGGTCATGATGACACGGCCGTAGGCCTTGTTGCGCAGCGTCGGCCATGCCGCTTGAGTGACGGCCCGGCTGCCGTTGAGGTGGATGTTCTGGATCAACGTCCAGTCCTGGTCTGTCATCTTGTGGAAGCTGACGTCGCGCAGGATGCCGGCGTTGTTTATCACGACATCGATCGTGCCGAACGCATCGAGCGCAGTTTCGACGATTCGAGCGCCATCCTCGACCGAATCATAATTGGCAACCGCTTCGCCGCCGGCAGATCGTATCTCTTCGACGACCCGATCCGCTGCGCTGGAAGATCGTCCATCCCCCATTCGATCCCCTCCGAGGTCGTTGACAACCAGCCTTGCACCGCGTTTGCCGAACATTAGCGCATGCTCGCGGCCGAGCCCTCCACCCGCACCGGTTACGATCACCACCTTGTCGTCGTATCTTAGTTCTTCGTGCATCGGGTGGCGCCTTCTGTTATCGAAACGCGGCGACGCCTGTCAGCGCGCGCGAGACGATGAGCTTCTGGATTTCCGTCGTGCCATCGGGGATCGGGCAGATAATCGCTTCGCGCACGAGCCGTTCTACGATGAACTCACGCGTAACGCCGTTGCCACCATGGATCTGAAGTGCATCGCGCGTCACTCCAATCGCCATCTCCGTAGCATACCATTTGGCCATCGCGCACTCAGCCTCAGCGCGCACGTCGGCGTCGACCAGCGAGATCGCCCGGTGCGCCAGTAGCCTCGCCGCGTCGATCCGTGTTGCCATGGTTGCAAGCTTGTCGGCGATCAGTTGATGACCCGCAAGCTTGCGGCCATGCTGGGAACGCTCCTTCGAATAGGCGATCGCTTCGTCCAGCGCGCGGCGTGCAATACCGATGCTCCACATTGCCATGTGGCAGCGCGCGATCTCAAAGACTTTCAACGTGTTTCGTAGTCCATCGCCTGGCTGGCCCAGCATGTTGGACGCAGGCACGCGGCAATCGGTAAGAAAAATCTGCGCGGTCGACTGACCATTCAGTGCCATCTTTTCGATATCGCGCACTTCATAGGGACTTTCGGCGCGATCGACCAGGATGTGGCTGATCTCCTTCTCTCCGGTCCGGCAGGTGCAGATAAGTAGGTCCGAATATGCGCCACTTGTAATCCACGTTTTTTCGCCGTTGATCACCCAATAGTCGCCGTCGCGAATGGCTCGCGTTCTTACCGCCGCCACATCTGAGCCTACGTCCGGCTCGGAAATGCCCATTGAGACGAAGAGCTCGCCGGCGACCAAGCCGGGCAGGTAACGCTGCTGGATTTCAGGTGACGCGCTACGCCGGATCAGTTCGGCGCCGACCGCGTTGATGAAACCTGGAATAGCGACATCAAGCGACGAATAAGCGATCTCTTCGAAGATCAGGAGATGCGTCAGCCAACCTATATCGAGGCCGCCCCATTCCTCGCGGTGCGGGGCACTGATATGACCGAAGGCGGCAAGTTCGCTGGTCCATTTTTGCATCAACGGCCGCTCGATGAAGCATTCGCCGTGAGCGCGAATTTCAGGCTCCAGCTTTTCGTCGAGGAAGCGCCGAATGCTCTCGACTGCCATCCGCTGCTCGTCAGTGGGTGTAAAATCCATATTATCCGCTCCTTAACGACCAAGGATGGTGACTGCGACGACGGCTTCCTCCACGCCCAGAACCCCGCCGCCATTCTGCGCTACCGCGACCCGCGCTCCCTCGATCTGGCGAGCGCCGGCATCGCCACGCAGTTGCGACACCAGTTCGTAGATCTGACCGAGACCCGTCGCGCCGATCGGGTGCCCTTTGCATTCGAGGCCGCCCGACGGATTTACGGGGATGCGGCCGCCAATGACGGTGTCGCCACGCTCAGCAGCAATCCCTCCCTCGCCAGGCGGCACGAGGCCCAGAGCCTCAATTTCGATGATCTCGCCCATCGCCGTCGCGTCGTGCACTTCCGCAACGTCGACGTCTAACGGGCCGAGCCCCGCCATCGCATAGGCGCGCATTGCCGCCAGCCTTGTGACGTGCCGATCATAGTCGTAAGGGTCGCGCTCGGCACTGGTCTGGAGCACCGACGCAAGTACTCGGATTGCCCTGTCGTCAGACACCGCCAGCTTGCGCAAGCCTGCCGAGTTGCAGATCACCGCAGCCGCAGCGCCGTCACTGATCGGTGAGCACATCGGCAGTGTCAGCGGAAACACGATTGGCGGTGCGGCCAGCACGGCCTCTACCGTGTAGGGTTTGCGGTATTGAGCGAGCGGGTTGTGCGTCGAATGGACGTGGTTTTTGGCTGACACCGCTGCGATCTGCGCCTGCGTTGATCCGTAAGTGCGCATATGGGCGCGCGACATCGCAGCGTAGATGTCCATGAATACGCTGTAGGGTTGGTTTGACACCGACCCTTCTGGCACCTCAACGCCTTGGCCCATAGCGAGCAGTGTCTCGCGGCTGCACTCCGTCTCGTGCACGTCCCACGCCCCATCGAAAGCGCTGAACATCAAGGCCTTGTCAGGCGAGCACATCTTCTCCGCGCCGAGCGCGAGCACGATGTCCGCCATACCCGACCGGACATAAGCAGTCGCCATCGCGACCGCCGTCGAGGCTGTGGCGCAGGCATTCTCAACGTTGACAACTGGCACGCCCTGCATCCCAACCGCGCGTGCTACGAGCTCGCCACGGATCATGTCCTGCCCTTCCATGTGGCCCTGCACGCAGTTGCCAAAGAAGACCGCCTCGATGTCCTCCCGGCCGCATCCGGCATCGGCGAAAGCCCGAGCACAGGCGTCCGCCGACAGGTCCTTGAGGCTGCGGTCGAGTTGCCGACCGAACTGCGTCATGCCAACGCCGGCGATATAGATGTCGCTCATTTTCCTTTGAACTCCGGTTCGCGCTTCTCTGCGAACGCCGCTAGTCCCTCGCGCAGATCGTGTGAGGCAGCATAGGCTCCGATGATCTCGAGTTCCTGGCGCAGGCCATCTTCGAGGATGCAATCTCCAGCGATTGCGGCCAACTCCTTGATGTGCACAAGCCCAAGGGGACTCTTGGCGGCGAGCATTTCCACCACCGCCTGCGTTGAATCGACGAGCGCCTCCGCTGGCACCACCCTGCTCACAAGTCCTGCACGCTCCATCTCCCTCGCGGAGACGAATTCACCCGTCATCATGAGGTAGGTCGCGCGCGCCGGTCCGATCTTGCGGGGAAGGCGGATCGAGCCGCCACCGCCTGGCAGAAGGCCATAGTTGGCATGCGCGTCACCGAACCTGGCGTCTTCGGCAGACACCACAAGATCGCAGCACAATACGAGTTCGAGCCCGCCGGCAAGCGCCAATCCGTTGACCGCGGCAAGGACCGGCAAGCGCGACAACTCGATCCGCCTGAGCACGCGCCCGAGTTCCGCCAGGAAGTGCTCCAGTGGTTCCATGATCGACCCACCATAAGCATTGAGCGCGGCCAAGTCGGCTCCGGCGCAAAAGGCGCGTCCCGTCCCGGTGATGACGAATGCCCGCACCGCGGGATCGGCCTCGGCCGTCTCGATCGCCAACTCAAGATCGCGGGCCATTTCCAACGTCAGGCTGTTCAGCGCATCTGGACGATTTAGGTGCACCCATAAAGCCGCGCCACGCCTCTCAACGGTGATGGCTTCGAGCGACACGAGGTCTGCCACTTTTGAGTCAGGAGAAGTTGCCCTCATGCGCCTGAAACTCTGCTGGCCCGCCCCGCCCAGTAAGGCTCTCGGAGTTTCGATCGTAGCACTTTGCCGACGTTGCTGAGCGGCAGAGGTTCGGTGGTGAAGACGACCTTGCCGGGCTTCTTGAACGAACCCAACCGTTCGCTAACCAAATCGATTATTTCCTGCTCTGGCAATTCAGTGCCGGGCGCGACCACGACCAGCGCAAGCGGCGTTTCGCCCCACTTTTCATGAGGGATACCGAATACGGCGGCGGCAATCACTTGAGGATGATCGGCGATCACATTCTCGATTTCGGCCGGATAGATGTTGTATCCTCCCGACACGATCAGGTCGTTTGCGCGATCGAGCAGATAGAGGAACCCGTTTGCGTCGATGCGACCAATATCGCCAGTCTTTACCCAGCCGTCGACGAGGCGTAGCGCGGTCTCCTCAGGATCGTTCCAGAAGCCTTGCATCTGGCCGTTTTCGAACCGGGCGACAATTTCTCCGGGTTCGTCAGGCCCAAGAGCGCGACCGTCGGCATCACGGATTTCGAGATCAACAAAGCTCATCGCCCGGCCCACCGATTGGAGCGGCGTCGATCCTTCGGTTTCGCCGAACCATTCCTTTGGGCCTAGGGCAGTCACCGGCAGAATTTCGGTCTGTCCGTAAGCGGTGTGCAACACATCGTCTCCGAAAATCGAGCGGGCCTTACGCAACGTCGCTTCGGAAACTGGCGCAGAAGCACTGAGCAAACATCTCAAGCGCGGAAAAACGTGCCCACGCGGATTGCCGTGGTGAACAACTGCGTTGAGCATGGTCGGAGCGACGAACGCATAGCCGACCTCTTCGTGTTCCAGTATCTCGAGGAAGCTTGCCGGGTCAAACGCCTCCACCATAATGTTGCGGCTACCCACCGCCCAATAGGGAGAGAACATGAACCCGGAGGCGTGCGAAAGTGGCCCCACATGCAATACCGTCGCGCCTGGATCAGGTCTTGGTCCCACCTCCAGAAAGCCAGCGCAGCAAGTCATCCACGTGCGATGGGTATAGGCGACGCCCTTCGGCGCACCGGTCGTGCCCCCTGTGTGACGGATAACGCAATAATCATCTGGCGAGATGGTAGGGTCCGGATCCTGATCAGATGCCCGGGCGAGCCATTCCTCGTAAGTCCCGTCGCGCACGATCAGTCGCTTCAAGTCGGGCAATTCGGTCTCGAGTCCCGCGACCTCGGGCAAGAGCGCGTTGTCAACGAGCGCTAACCGGCAGTCGGTGTTGCGCATCATATGGGCATGGGATTCTCGGCGATTGCGGGCATAGAGCGGTACACGAACGAAATTGCCGATTGCTGCCGCGAGGAAAATGTCAGCCGCTTCAATCGAGTTCTTCTCCAGCGTGGCGATCTTGTCGCCCGGCCGCAGCCCCGCGTTCGTCAGCGCGTTCGCAAGCCGCACCCCCCGCGACCACGCTTCGGCAAAGCTGAATCGGCGCTCGCCGTGGACCAACGCTTCGTTGCAGGCGAAATAGCCGGCCGCCCGGCGGAGTTGGGTGCGCAATTCCATTAGCGCTGCCCCTTGCACGGGGCGGCGCTGCATCCGTTTGCGCAGTTTCCACGCATATGTATCCTCTCCATCGGATTTTCTCCGCTTAGACTTCAAACATCCCCGAAATGATCAGATTGGGTAAATCGTCACACCTGTCCAATTCATTATCCGCCGCTAATATTCCTCTAGTTCATGGTGGCAGGGCCCATTCAACATTCCATCTGGGAATATTTTGGAGCTTGAATGAATTTGATGCCCGATAATAGATCGGCGATGATCTCCGTAGTGTTCGAGCCATTGGAAAGAAATTGCAGATGTCGGGATGCGGTCCGCTCGCTGGTATCAGGGTCATCGAGATTGCCGGTATCGGTCCAGCGCCATTTTGCGGAATGTTGCTGGCAGATCTTGGAGCCGACGTTGTAGTTGTCGATCGTGTTATCCCTAATCGGGATACGATCGACCTTGGCCGTGAGGCGATTCTCAATCGCGGTAAGCGATTTGTATCCCTCGATTTGAAGCAGTCCGCAGCGGTCGAGCACGTCCTCGATCTTGTTGAGCACAGCCATGCGATCATCGAGGGCATGCGTCCTGGTGTAATGGAACGGTTGGGTCTTGGACCCGATGTTTGCCTCGATCGCAATCCGGCGCTCGTGTTCGGCCGGATGACTGGTTGGGGGCAGGATGGACCTCTCGCGCAGACCGCCGGCCACGACATCAACTATATCGCACTGTCCGGCGCGCTCTGGTATGCTGGCGAACCGGGTGCGCTTCCGATGGCACCTCCCGGACTCGTCGGCGACATCGGCGGTGGCGCGCTCTATCTGGCAGTCGGCCTGCTCGCCGCCATCCTTAGCGCCCGTGAATCGGGGAAAGGACAAGTCGTGGATGCCGCCATCGTGGATGGAAGCGCGCATATGATGAACCTGCTGCTCAGTTTGAAAGCAACAGGACATTTCGTCAACGAGCGCGGTCGCAGCATCCTTGACGGTCCGCACTGGTATTCGACCTATCGATGCGCGGACGATCGATACATCTCTCTGGGGTCGCTCGAACCGAAATTTTACACATTGCTTTGCCAGAAGCTGGGCATTGCGGATCAACCGGATTTTGCAAACGGCTACGATCCGGCCTGCTGGCCAGACCTCAGACATCGGTTCGAGGAACTATTCCGACGAAGGACGCGCGACGAATGGATGACCTTGCTGGAGGGGACCGATGCATGTTTCGCGCCGGTGTTAGATCCGGACGAAGCCGCTTCGCATCCGCATATGGCGGCCCGACAAATCTACAAGAAAATCGATGGAATCATTCAGGCAATGCCCTCGCCGCGCTTCTCGAACACACCGCCACCCGAGCCGACCGTCAAGTCGGCCGGGCCGAATCAGAAACGGACAATCTTGCAGCAATGGCGAACGACGCGCCGCCGCCATGTATCTCGATCGAAACTTTCGTGACATGAGCCGCAGTGCTCTCTCCACTGGTTTCAGAGTCGGACCGCCTTGCCACGTATGATCGTGACAGACGTCATGGGTCTCATTCCAGTCGAACCTCACAATCGATGGGTAAGGAGAACTTGTCGCACGTGCTAGGGCCGCTCAATTGATAGTTCGTCAGACGGCGGAAGCAGGGAGCCCGGCCAAGGCTGACAGCAATACTTGTGTTGAAGTATCCGCCGAGCGGGCTGTCAAAGGTGAGAACTCTGGAGAGCGAGAACCGTGGACTGCAGCGTACTAATGAGGCTGTGCGCAAAGCGTCGTGATATTTTGACCAGGCGGAGCAGTAAAGCGATGACTGCATTCATTGACGAGTATCGACGTAATTCGGGATCGAACCAATCTGCCGGGGCTCTGCCAATCTGGAGCATCTCGCCCGTCAAGCTGTACGCTCACGTTTGGCGAGAACCAAGAAGCTCAACCCGGCATCCCCCAATAGCGTTTCGGAAGTTAGATTCGTACGATCTACAAAGCCTAAACGCTCATTTCAAAACTAAATTCTCACCCCGGGCGCCCTGTCCTCGATAGCGAACCGGCGCAAATCGAAGCTGGCGCTATTGGGATCCGTCAGATCACGAACTGCGCGAAACCGGCCGTCGATCCGTTCAGCATCTATGTCGAGCAGAGTGTATCCGGCGTTATCATTATCATGGAAGCGGACCTGCGGATTGCGGCCCTGGATGCCTGTGAAGAGCTCTTCGGGGCCGCTGCGCGAGGCGAGACAGGACGTGACGATCTCGCTCGCGACCAACGACATCCCATCCACTCCGGATCGGATGGGATGTCGTTGGCCCAGAAGGAATGGACGTCGCCGCCAAGCAGCACCGCATTGCGCACCGCCGGCTGGCGCAGTGCAGCGATCAGGCGGTCGCGAGAGGCGGCGTAGCCATCCCAGATATCGGACCAGCGCGCATCGCCTCCGCCCGGCAAGGGCAGCCGCGAGACCATCGTCGCCTGACCGATCAGGCTCCAACGGGTGCGCTCGTTCGCCAGGCGATTGCGCAACCACGCCTCCTGTTCGAGCCCGAGCATGGTCGCCACCGGATCGAAGACCTCCGCGCAGTCCGCGATCACCTGCCCGCCGCGTCCACACGGCTGCGACGTGCGGAACTGGCGGCAGTCGAGAACCGAGAGGCTGGCTAGCGCGCCCCATTCGAATCTGCGCACAATGTCCGCCGCGCCATGCGGTGTTAAGCGGCGCGGCGATATCGGCATGTGTTCGAACCATGCCTGATAGGCAGCGGCCCTGCGCGCAACGAAAGCGGCAGGGTCTTCTGTGACGCTGCCCTGAAGCGAGGCATAGTCATTCTCTACCTCGTGATCGTCCCAGGTCGCGATGATCGGGAAGGCAGCGGTGGCGGCCTGCAGATCGGGATCGGTGCGGTAGAGCGCATGACGAACGCGATACTCGTCCAGCGTGAACGGATCGGGCGCGCCGAAACTGCGAACGTCGGGGCCGGTCCCGAAAGACTTCTCGTAGATGTAGTCTCCGACATGCAGGAGAACATTGATCTCCTGCGCGACCATGTCCCGATAGGCGGAAAACCAGCCATGTTCCCAATGCTGGCAGGCCGCGAGCGCGAGGCGCATGCGCGTGGCCTGCGGATCGATCGTGGCTGTGCGACCGATGGGGCTCGTCGCTCCATCGAGGTGAAAACGGTAGAAATAAGTGCGTGCTGGATCGAGGTCGACCGGCTCCACATGCACTGCGTGCCCGCGCGCAGGACTTGCGGTGACCGAACCACTGCGCACGATCCTGCGGAAACCATCGTCGTCGGCGATCTCCACACCGACCGTAGCAGTGCCCGACAGACCCAAAGGCCGAGTCCAGAGCACGAACCCATCAGGACGCGGATCGCCCGAGGCGACGCCGAGCATAAAGGGATCGCCATCGGCATATGGTTGCGGTTGCACAGCGATGGCCGTTACCGGAGACAGGAAGCGAGACGCAGCCAGCGCCAGCGCCGTCCGGCCAAGCAATGCGCGACGCGACACCATCAGAAATTCCCTCGTAGCTGCACGAAATAGCTACGCCCGTTGACGCCGAGCGGCGTCTCCTCGCCCGTGGGAAAGCTGCCGCCGGTTGCGGCGATGAAGCGCGCCTGATCAGCAATCTCTTCCGGCCGGTCGTCGAACAGGTTCTGCACGCCGGCGGTAAGCATGATCGCGGAAGACAGGGCGTAGCTCAGCGACAGGTCGAATGACGTGCCGCCATCGAAGGTCTGCGTCTCCACGAGCGGTTGCGAGGTGTAGGTGCCGAAACGGGTCAGCGCTGCACGTGCGCTCACTGACCGGTGCTCGACGACAGCCTGCACGGTTAGCTTGTCGCGCGGCTGCGCTTCGGTCAGGAACAAGATCGACTTCTCGCCGAGCAACGGCAGAGTCGGCAGCACCGGATTGGCGCGGAGACTTTCCAATTCCGTGTCATAGAGCGCGAAGCCGACATCCATGCTTGCCCGCGTTTCCGGACTGAGGCTGGCCGACCAGCGCGCGGTGGCCTCCACACCGGTAGTCCTGGTATCGACCGCGTTGGTGAAGAAGCGTACCTGCGAGAAGCCAACTATACCAGCGCCGGCCAGAATGGCATTCACCGCCGCCCCGCGCAGCTGTTCACTCAGCGCGATGCGATCATCGATTTGGATGTGAAACGCATCCAGGGTGAAAGCGAGGCGGGGCGTCGGCTCCAGCACGATACCCGCGCTGTAATTACGTGAGCGCTCGGGTCGCAGATCTCCCGCACCCAACGCGCGCGCGATCGGGTCGCTCACCGGCAGCGTCGCTACCGAAACCAGCTGCCCTGCCGAAAGTGCGCCCTGCACCGCGCTGAAATTCTGCTGTTGCAACGAAGGCGCGCGGAACGCAGTTCCGATCGCGCCGCGCAGCGCCAGGCCCTCTGTCAGATCGGCGCGGGCTGAAACCCGCCAGGTCGTCTCTCCACCGGAATCGTCATACTCGTCGTAACGGACCGCCCCGCCGATCAGCAGCGCCTCGATCGGGCGCAGCTCGGCGTCGAGATAGAATGCAAAGGCATCGCGCGCCTCATTCACCGGTCGGCGCGGAGCGAACCCCGCGAAACCGTCCGCACCGACTCCGGTCGAAGCGGCGGGTTCTCCCTCGCGGATGGCGTAGGTTTCGCGGCGGTACTGCGCGCCGGCGGCGATATTGCCTCCGGCGAGAAGTCCGAGCGAGCGCGAGACGCCGAAATCGGTGACATATTGTTCATAGGTCACGCCGCCCGAATCAAAGCTGGTCGGGCTGTCGAGACCCAGCGACACATTCACCGTATCGAAGACGCGGAAATCCGCCTCGTTGCGGCCGTAGGTCTGGCTCAGATCGAGCGCGAAGCCGCCGAGATCGGCGGAGATACCTAAGGTCCCGCTGCCATCCCAGATGTGCGGTTCGATGACCGGCAGGAAACCGTCGGGATAGAGCAGCGAGGTGCCGGGCACGCGAAAGCCCGCACCGTTGTTCGAAATTTTTTGCGCGACCGTGCCGAAACCGTAGAGTTCCGCGTCGCCGAGTGGCAGGCCGAAATTGACCGATCCGCCAAAAAGCGAGGCTTCCGGATCGCCTATCCGGTAGGTTACCCGGTCGAAGCGCTGATCGACAAAGGCGCGGTTGGTCGCTTCCTGCGCGCGGACCAATGCACTGAGAGTCAAATGACCGCCCCGACCGATCGGCAGCCCGCCGCTGGTCGAGGCGAGCCCGTTGAGCCCGTCGCCTTCCTCGGTGATGCCACCCAGCAGTTCGAACGAAGCGCCCTGGGCATCGTCCTTCAGGATGATGTTCACTACCCCGCCGATCGCGTCCGAGCCATACTGCGCTGCCGCGCCGTCGCGCAGGATCTCGATCCGCTGGATCGCGTTCTGAGGGATCGTGTCGAGATCGACGCCCGCCGATCCGCGCCCGATCGAATTGTTTACATTGAGCACGGCGTTGGTGTGGCGGCGCTTGCCGTTAACGAGCACGAGCGTCTGATCGGGCGACAGGCCGCGTAGCGTGATCGGCCGCGTGTTCGCCGCCGTGGCGGTGGTGGCCGCGCGCGGAGAATTGACCGACGGCTCGAGGAAATTCAGCGCGCGGTTGAGATCGGCATACCCGGTGGCGTTCAGCTCCTCTTCGCTGACAACGTCCACCGGTACAGCTGCCTCCAGTGCGCTACGTCCGGCGCTGCGGGTGCCGGTCACCACGATGGTATTGGCGGGGTCCTTCACGACCGGGCCCTCCGCTTCGGAAGGCAAATCCTGAGCTTGCAGAGGGGAGGTGACGATAGCGCCGGCGGTTATGGTTAAAGCGAGAAGCGCGAGATTCATCGTTGGCCCGATCCGATTTGCTGCAACTGCGAACGGGGCCGCATGTAACGAAGGCTTGGCCGGGCCGGGTATTGCGCAGACCGGCACGGTGTTGCTTGTCGGGCAACAGCAATTCTGCAACACTCCTGCTACAACCGCTCGATGGCGTGGCGATACGAGCTGGAGCGGGAAGATCTGCGATCTGACAGGATCGAGTGGAACCCCATCTTTCCTTTCAAACCGGGAGCGGTGCTGCAACTCGCGCTAACCGCCAATGTCGTGACCTATGCCCTGACCGGCGGTCAGTTCGGCTACTGGAAACTGTTTCCGACCGAGCCTCCCAGGATCGTGCCGCCTGCCTGGGGCGAGGTGCGCCTCGCCAATGGAACGATCGCTTACGGACTGGTTCCGATGGCATCGCACGCCATTCTGCGTCTTGAGCCAGCAAAAGGAGGATGGCGGGAAACGAGCGACGAGCGCGCGGCGGTCGACCGCGGATACAACAGATATCTTCCCGCGGCCGGTTCGCTCCGCGAGCGCGAAGATGCGCTGCTGTTTCGCCCGCTGGTAGTGCTGGGCCTCGTGCTCGATCGCTGGTTACGTGAGGAGAACTGGTTCGGAGCGTCACAGATCGCGGTGACCAGCGCGTCCAGCAAGAGCGCACTTGGCTATGCCCTACGCCACGGTGACGGTCCGCCGTTGCTCGGGCTGACGAGCGCGCGTAACCGGGATTTCGTCGAGCGCACAATGGTCTACGACAGCGTCGCGGCTCATGATGAGCTTCCGCAGCTTGCCGCCGGCACGCTCATCCTGGATTTTACCGGAGACCCTTCCCTTATCCGCGGTCTGAGCGAGCGGAACGGCGATGCCCTCCGTGTCGTGCGGATCGGGGCAACACATGCGGGAGCCGCCTCGTTGAACGACGATACCGTGTTTTTCGCACCGGAGCGGATCGGTAGGGAGATCGCGCTCAATGGCCTTGAGGTATTCGAACGTGATCGCGCGGCCGCGATTGCGGAATTCGCCTCGCGATCGACCGACTGGTTCATCCGCGAGCATGTCGACGGACCGGACGCGATCGTAGAAGCCTTTCGCGATTTGCTGACAGGGCGAGTATCGCCCGAACGGCTATTGATAGCTCGTCCTGAAGGAGCGTTCGAATGACCTTGCCCGACACACCGGAAGCTATGCGCGCCCATATCGAACGCGAAGGCGTCGCCGCCTCGCCCTTCACCAGCTTCTTGGGCCTGGAAGTCGTCCGCTGCTGGCAAGGAACCTGCGAACTGGCGCTAACCGTGCGTCCGGACCTAACCCAGTCGCACGGAACGCTACATAGCGGGGTGCTTTCAAGCCTGGCTGACATCGTGTGCGGTTTTGCTGCGGTTTCGCAATGCGGAGCGGTCGTTACTGCGAATGTGACGACGCATATGCTCGGCCCTGCACGTGTCGGTGACCGAGTGTATGCCAATGCAACGGTTAAACGCGCGGGTAAGCGTCAGGTGGTGGTGACTGCCGATTTCCATGCGAGCAATGGTGCCGAGGAAAGGCTTATCGTCACCGCCAGCGCCACCTTGGTGCGGATCGGCTAGAAGGTTGATCAACCAATTGCCGCGAAGCGATCGCCCGCCTTCCTTGCCTCCCTGCGCGCCCAATGGATGAAATGCGTTTCCGGTGCGGACGGACCCGCACGGCTGCGGCGCCGATAGAGTCTGTAATGCTCCCCGATCAGTCGCGACTGGCCGCACGGGACCAGCGAACCGCGGGCCAGGTGCTCCTCGCACATGAAAGGGATCGCGAGAGCGACGCCGAGTCCTGCAGCCGCGGCCTCGTATGCGAGCACATTCGTATCGAACAGTCGAACGTCGATCTCTTCGTGATCAAGACCGGCCAAGGCGAGCCAGCGCGGCCAGAGATTCTCCGGCAAGCGCGGCGCGAGTAGAGGAAGGCGAGCGATGTCGGCTTCGCCCAGTTCACCGCCTTGTTCTTCAATGAGCGATGGAGCGGAGACGGGGCACCCCAGAACTTCCAAGACGTTTTCCGAAAGGAGATCCGGATCCTGGAACGAGGCCCAGATCGCCAACTGTGCTTCCCCGGAACGCAGGATGTTCGGATCGCGGGTCGGTCGAACGTCGAGATGTACACCGGTTGTAAGAGCGAAATCGCCGCTTCGGGGAATCAGCCACCGCAGGGCGAGACTGTGCGATGCCGCTACGGTAAGAGTCGCGTCGCGCTTGGGGGTACCCATGGTTTGGACGCGACCGAGCGCTTCGATCGCTGCCTCGGCCGCATTGCGATAGGTCATTCCAGCCGCGGTGAGTTGCAGTCCGCCGTTCGAGCGATTGAACAGATCGATATCGAGAAAGGCCTCCAGCGCGGCGATCCTTCGACTGGTCGCTCACGGGCTGAGCGACAGCGTCGCCGCCCCTGCGCGCACCCCGCCCGCTTCCGCCACCGCTAAGAACGCCTCGATCGCTTCGAGGGGTGTACCTTTCTGGACACGAGACGGCGATAGCCGTCATCCGTTTAGTCTAGATGACAGGATCCGTTCCGCCATGCAGTTCTGGATCGAATGTAACATGTGGTGATGGGCCGCAGACTTTGTATTCTATCGAGTCGACGATATCGAAATGTCGACCCCAGATATCCATAGTTTTTGGCAGAAGCAGAATGTCCGGTTCAGACGTGACCATGGCTGAAACCGGAAAGTCTGCTCACGGCCCCATTCCTGTCTCCATCTGTGCGACAGCGCTCGTTTGAAGCCACAGATTGCGACGTCGAGGGTAATGTGTTCAGCATTCGCCAATAGGACTATGCGCTATCGAGGCGTTGGGATATCCAAACATCGATAGCTCGCTCTTCCCAAGCGACCGAATACCCACCGAGCTCCACCGGTCCCGGAAACTTGCCTTCGGCCATCCAGCGGTAGATCGTCGAACGGCCAAGCCCGACACGGTGCTGAACCTCGGGCAAGTGAATGAGCCGCGTCACCTGGCGTGGCTCTGTCGATCCTTTGTCGATCTCTTCACCCACGATGGCCTCCATCGGCAACGGTGAAGACATCGCCAAGCAGCGCATCCTTACGTTCGAGCTCATCGATGTGGTCTGAAAGCAGCCGTGCAACACGTTGCGCGGTGCCCTTGGCCCAACGCGGCTTCACCTCATGAACCTGGTTGCCCAAGACACGCTCGAGCGCTGAAGGCAGCTCGCCGGAAAAGTCCTCGAAAAATTGTGCGAGGTCCGATTGCAGCCACGCAATCGCGTGATCTCCGCTGCTGACGAGGAAAAGAAGCAGGTGTGCGTGCGGCGCGACGCCGCTCGCGGCGAGAATGCGCAGGGCTTCCCCTAGGCTGGCCGAGCGTTCACCGGCAAGGACGCGGCGCATAGCATCCTTATGGATCTGCGCGTCGCGCGCGATGTCGCAGCGGTGACGGCCGCTTGCTTCGACGGCAGCCAAAAGCAGCCGGGCGAGGTCGGCGCGAACCTGTTGTTCGGCAAAGAGCGCTATGTTGGTCATCGACGAATCCTTAGCTCCAGAGGTGATCAACTTACCGGCTAACCGCGAAGGAAGCCTGTAGGAAAACGAAAAGAACATTAAGAGAACATAGAGGAAGGAACGAATCAGCTTCCTTCGACGATTCGCGCGAATTCCGGTCGTGTTCGCGCATATGGCGGCACGCTTTGCGCCAAAGCCGGCACAGTAGGCGCTGCTCTGCGATCAGCCTGCGCGAATCCCGTCCATTGCCCCTTTCGACGTCGCGTTCTGTTTGGTCGGCAGCCCCAAAATCCAGTTCCCGATTTCCTACACCCTGCCTTGGAAGCGAGGAAAGAACATACAGCGAACGTATCGCTGTCAATATTCGAAACGGAGTTCCTCGATGACCATGACACTCGCCCTTCCCGCGCAGCCCAAGAACGGCATCCGTGCTCGCGACTATATCCTTCCTGCCGCGATCGCGCTGGCCTGCGCATGTGCCGCCTATGCCGGTGCCGACACCACCTTCGACCCGGCGCTGCAGAAATTCACCGACTTCCTCGAAGGCTCGGGCGGCAAGATCATCACGGTCCTCAGCCTTGCCGGCGGCCTGATTGCTCTCGCCTCGGGACGGTTCGCTCTCGGGCAGGTCGCGGTGCCGGTGGGCGTCGGGATCGGCGTCGGCACGGGCGTGCCTATCGTCACCTCGGTCGTGACCGCGGTCATCTGATCAGCGGATCCGGTCACGACAGGAGGGCGGCATGGCCGACAGATACCTCGTTCCACGGCGGCTCGACGATCCGGAACTCATCGGTTTCTGGACCATCGACGAGTTTGCGGGACTCCTCGTCCCCTTCGCCTGGGGCATTCTCGCGCAGCACATCATCATCGGCACAGCCCTGTCCGGGCTCACCTGGTTCGCCCTTCGAAAGGCGAAGGCGTCAGGTGCCGGGTCGAAACTGGTGCATGCTGCCTACTGGTATCTGCCGGGGAGTTTCCTCGGGCTGAAAGCCACGCCGCCCTCCCATTGCCGCCAGCTTGCGGGCTGAGGGAGGACATCCGTGAAACACGAATTCGCCTACGAGGAAGCGCAGCGCCACTTGCGCCAACGCAACCGCTTCGCTGCGCTCGCGGCAGTGCTGGGGCTCACCAGCCTGCTCGCGATCGGCGCAGCTGCGACGCGCGAAGAAAGCGTGATCCTCGTGCCGGTCACATCCGAGCGCCTGTCGCTCGGGAGCGATGCAACCGATGCACTCTATCTCGAGCTTGTCACCCGCGACACCGCACTGATGCTGCTCAACCGTGCGCCCGAAAGCCTCGACTACTGGATGGAGCAGGTCCTCAAAGTGGCAGATCCGTCAGCGCACGGACGGCTCAAGGCCGAGCTCGTCAAGATCGTCGACGAGCAGCGCGGGTCGGACATCAGCCAGGCGTTCGTCATTTCGCGGATGGAGGTCGACCCGCAGGCGCTCACCGCCGTCGTCACCGGCACGCTCAAGACCTTCGTGGGCGCGCAGGTGATCGCCAGCCAGCAGCGCAGCTTCGCATTCAGCTGGAACCGCCGCGGCCTCAGCCTCGGCCTCACCGGCTTCCGCCAGCTTCCCAATGAGAACCAGGAGGAAGACCAATGAGTCTCCTTGCCCGCCCCTTCCCTGCCGCGCTGACCGCCGTAGCGCTCGCCGCCGCAAGCTGCTCCTATGCGACAGCTGCGCATGCCGACCAGTTCGTCGAAGCCGCCGACGGCGCTGCGATCGACTGCGTGCTCGCACGCGGCGCGCTGACCCGCATCGCGCTGGTCAACGACGGTTTCGCCAATGTTTCCAAGATGGCGAGCGGCTATCCCTACAACGATTTCGAGGTGACCCACGAGCCGGTCCGCGGCGACATCTATGTCTCGGTGCCGCCGCAATATGCGAGCGCGAAGGTCAGCTTCTTCGCCACCAGCAGCGCGGGCCATGTCTACAAGTTCGCCTGCAAGGTCGAAGGCGAGGAAGCGAGCCAGCTCTTCGTCACCAACCCCGCGCTTGCCAAGCCCGACGCTGCCGAATGGGAAGGCCAGGCCCCGACCCGCGACGAGGCGGCGATCCGCCTGATCGAGGCGATGGCAAGCGATGCGGTGCTGCCCGGCTTCCGGGCGCGTGCCGAGCTATCGCGTCCGCGGCGCATCGACAGCCTCGAGGTCCAGCAGGTCGCCGAATACGAGGGCGACGAGCTCACCGGTCAGGCCTTCACGCTGCGCAATCTTGGCCTCACGCCCATCGCGCTTTCCAGCGAACGCGAGGCTCCCGCCGGTGCGCTCGCCTTTGCCTTTGGCCGCGACACGCTTGGCCCCGGCGAGACCACCCAGGCCTTCCTCGTCTTCGCCAAGGGAGGGCTCGACTAATGGCCGACACCGATACACGCGCCGCACCCACTGAACAGCCGCAGGACGAAAGCCGCTCGGAAGCCCGGCGCGACCTCAACAAGACCGTCGCGCAGCGCCAGAAGCTGCTCCTCGCAGGCATCGGCGGGCTCGCACTCATTGCCGGTTCGATGTTCATCTTCGGCGGTGACGACGCGGAGGATGGGGAGGGCGCGGGCTCGACCACGATCGAGACCGGCGCGCTGGTCAACCGCAACCTCTCGCAGCGCGAGTTCGTCGCAACCTATGGCAACCGGCTCGATGCGCAGGGCCGCGCGATCAAGGACCTCCAGGAGAGTCAGCTCCCCAAGGCGTCGATCGAACAGGAACTCAAGACGCTGCGCGGCGAGAACGCGCGGATGCTGAGCGACGGCCAGGCAGCGATCGACGCGATCTCGGCCGAGAACGCGGCGCTGCGCTCCGAACTCGAGAGCCAGCGCACCAATTCGCCGACCGCCCCGGTTACCCCGCTCGATCCCCGTGCATTGGGCGTCGCACCGGTCGCCGCTCCCGCCGCCCTCGATCCAAGCGCTGGCGCCATGGCCGACCCAAAGGCGAGCCTCTTGAGCTTCAGCGGTGAGAAGCCCGGCACGGCAGGCAAGAAGGCCGACGCCAATGCGCCGCCCCTGCTGCTTGAGGCGAGCCGCGACTATCTGCCGCCCAACAGCTACGCGCCGGCAACCGTGATCGTCGGAGTCGATGCCTCGACCGGGGTCACCAGCCAGAGCGATCCGCTGCCCGTGGTGCTGCGCATCACCGGCCCCGCGCGCTCGGTTCTGAGGGGCAATCGCCTCCTGACGACCGACCTCACCGGATGCCTCGTCAATGGCGCAGCGCGCGGCGATCTCTCGGCCGAGAAGGTCTACGTCAAGCTCGTGCGCATGACCTGCGCCCAGCCCGGCGGGCGCTTCGCGGTGAGCGAGGTCAAGGGGTTCATCGCCTTTGCAGGAAAGTCGGGCGTGCGCGGCCGCGTCGTCAGCCGCGAAGGCAGCCTCGTCAGCCAGGCGCTGCTCGCCGGGATCGTCGGCGGGTTCGGGCGCGGCTTCTCGGCCAATGCCAATGGCATCTTTGCCGGCCAGATCGGCAGCGATGGCAAGCGTGAGGCGCTTTCACCGACCGACATCCTTGCGGGCGGCTTCGGCCAGGGCGCGGGCGAAGCCGCCGACACGGTCAGCAAATATCTCATCGAACGCGCAGAACAATACCAACCCGTCGTCGAGATGCCGACCGGCATCGAGGTCGAGATAGTCTTCCTCGACGGCGTCCATGTCAGGAGCACAGACCAATGAATTTCTCCCACCACCGGCCGGGCCTGAAAGCCCGCGCCGCGCACATATCGCTTGCCGCCGCCAGCGCAGCCGCCCTCCTCACCAGCGGCGTTGCCGTGCTGACCGCCATGCCGGCGCAGGCCGCCATTGCCCGCGATGTCGTCCAGGCGCTCAAGCTCAGGCTCCCGAAAACTCCGATCGACGCGCTCGACTGCACAAGCTTCGCGCCGTGGTGCGAGGTCGTCTCGGGCGAGACGCTGTTCTACACCGACGAAGCTGCGCGCTATCTCTTCGTCGGACGGCTCTACGATCTCGAAGAGCGGCGCGACGTCACAGCGACGCGGCTGCTCGAACTCAATCCCGACTTGCTCGCCGCCGGGGCTGCGCGTGCTTCGGGCCGAACCGAGGCCTCGCACAGCGAAGCCGCGCCCGCACCAAGCAAGGCAAAGGTCGACCTCTCGCAGCTGCCCAAGGAGGGCGCGATCCGCTGGGGCAACCCCAAGGGTCCGCGGCTCGTGGTCTTCTCCGATTTCCAGTGCGGCTACTGCAAGAAGCTCACCGACGAACTCGAGCAGGCCGGCGTACTGGTCGAGGAGCGACCGATCTCGATCTTCGGCGCGGCGAGCCGGCGCCTCTCGGAAAGCGTCCTCTGCGCCAGCGATCCGGTCGCGGCGCTGCACGCTGCCTATTCCGGCAAGCACGTGCCGCGCCCCGCCAGTTGCAAGGCCATCCACGCGCTCGACGCCAACGAGGCCTTTGCCGAGGCCAACGGCTTTGCCGGAACCCCGGTAATCGTGCGCGCAAGCGATGGCGCTGTGCTGCACGGCTACCGCGACGCCCAGACGCTCCACCGCTTCGCTAACCACCGCCCCGGAGCAGGCCAATGAGCGCGCGTCACTTCAGGGCAATCGCGCTTGTCGGCCTTGCCGCGAGCATTGCCGGTTGCGCCACGCTCGGCGGCAATGTCAAAGGCGACTTCGACTGCCGCGCGCCCGAGGGCAGCTGCGCGCCCACCACGCTGATCGACAGTGCGGCGATTGGCGAAACTGGCACCGGCTTGGCACCGGGTACTTCGACCAACCAGCCTCCCTCGCCCGGTGGCCTGCGTCAGGCGGACGCCCGCTCGCTGCGGATCGTCATCGCCGCCTATCGCGACGCGGTGGGCCGGGACCACGAAGCGCGGATCGTCCATGTCGCGCTGCCCGATCATCCCGCCGAAAGCTGGCATGCCCCGCGCTCGACCGGCGAAGTGCTCCGCGCGCTTGGACGCGCGGGCGACGATGCTCAGATGCTGCCGCCACCGACAGGCCATCACAACGCGCCTGTCATCACACCCCTTCCCCTGCAGCTTCCTGAGGTCCTGGTTATCCCCTCCCAGGCCCCGGAAGCGCAGCCCGGCGTTTCGGCGCCGGTCCCCGGGGCACTTGGCCGTCCCCCCTCCCCCGGCCGGGTGCCCCACCCTCTTTCGCCGGGCGATCCCGAAGGAGAAAGCCAATGAACCTGTCGCTTGCCTCGGCGCGCGACGCGCTGCTCTCGGGCCTGTTCGGCGATGCGCGGCAGGCCGACCATGCGCGGCCAAGCTTCGCGCTCGACATGCTCTCGGACTGGCTCCCCTACCGCGTCTACGACGAAGGGCCGGGTCTCTACCGCAACGCGCATTCCAAAGGCTTCGTGCTCGAAGTGACCCCGCTGATCGGGGCGGACGAGCGCACCGGCGAGATCCTCGGCCAGTTCTTCTCCGAGAGCCTGCCGCAGGGAGCCTGCCTCCAGGTCCTGAACTTCGCTTCCCCGAGGATCGGCGCCATCGTAGGACCCTGGTTCGCCCCGCGCTACGAGCAGGGCGGGATTTACGAAGCCATCGCCAAGGCGCGTACCAACCGCCTCTACGATCTCGTCTGGCATTCGGGCTCGGCGCATGCGCCATTCCACGCGCGCCATGTCCGCCTTGTATTGTCGCTTGGCGTTCCCGTGCCCGGAAGCGCCACCGACGCCGAGCTCACCGAATGCCGCGACGGGATGGCGGGGATGCTGAACTCGCTGGGTCTTGCCTCGAACCGGCTCGAACCGGCGGGCCTCCTCGCGTTGATCGACAAGCTGACCTCGCCGACCACCGCGCGCGAGCCCGATCTCACCCACTGGAACCGCGAGGACACGCTCGACGTCCAGGCGATCCGCCGCGACATCGAACTCGAGGTCGAGGACGACCGGCTCATCTTGCGCACCGAACGCTTCCGCGAGACCGGACGCAGCCGCGAAGGCATTCCCCAGATGGGCACCTGCTATCCCGACCGCTTCGATGTGCGTCATTACGGCGTGCGTTCGACCCCCGAGCGTTGGGCACCGTGGGAATGCGCGCGGCTGATCGGCGACATGTTTACCGACAAGCTGCGATTCCCTTGCCCTGCCGCCACCATGCTGTGCCTGCACTACCCCGACCAGGAAGCGGCATCTGCGCGCGCTGGCTACAAGTTCATGCGCACCACCAGCCTGTCGGAGACCAAGAGCGCGCGCTTCCTGCCGAGGCTCTCCGAGCAATCGGCCGAGTGGAAGCATGTCCAGGCCGAACTCCAGGCTGGCAAGAAGCTGGTCAAGCTGTTCTACGGCCTCACCACCATCTCGCCGCTGGGCGAAGGCGACGCGCACGAACGCACGGTCAAGGCGATCTACAAGGCCGCCGGTTGGGACCTTGCCGACGAACGCTTCCTGCAACTGCAGGGTCTCGTCGCCGCCTTCCCGCTGAGCCTTGCCGACGGGCTGTTCCACGACCTTGCGCGGCTCAAGCGCTTTCGCACCATGCTCTCGACCACCGCGGCCAATATCGCCCCCCTGCAGGGCGAGTATCTCGGCGGGACGATCCCGCACTTGCTCCTTCTCGGACGACGCGGCCAGCCCTTCTTCTGGTCGCCGTTCGAAAACAAGGCCGGCAATCACAACATCGCGATCTGTGGCAAGTCCGGCTCGGGCAAGTCGGTCCTGCTGCAGGAACTCTGCGCTGCGCTGCGGGGAGCGGGCGCCAAGGTCGTGGTGATCGACGACGGGCGCAGTTTCGAGCATTCGGTCAAACTGCAGGGCGGGCGCTTCGTCGAGTTCACGCTCGCCTCGGGCTTCTCCTTGAACCCGTTTTCGATGGTCGACGATGCCCGCGCGCATGGCGACGAGGACTACCGCCTCGACTGCTTTGCCATGATCAAGGCGATCGTCGGCCAGATGGCGCGGCCGAGCGCCGCACCTTCGGACACCGAGCGCGGCCTCATCGATCGCGCGGTGACGCAGGTCTGGGAAGCGCTCGGCAGCGGCGGCGCGATCGACGATGTCGCGCACGCGCTCCATCAAAGCGAGAACGAGGCAGGCAAGGACTTGGCCACTGCGATCGCGCCCTTCTGCCGCGGTGGCAGCTATGCCGGGTTCTTCTCGGGCAAAGCGAGTTTCGCGCTCGAAGACGATTTCACCGTCTTCGAGATGAGCGACCTTGCGTCCCGCGAGGAACTCAGAAGCGTCGTCCTCTCGGCGATCATGTTCATGACCGGCCAGGCGATGACGCGCTCGTCGCGTTCGACCAAGAAACTGCTGCTGATCGACGAGGCCTGGGCGATGCTCAAGGGTGGGTCGATGGGCGAGTTCGTCGAGACTTATGCCCGCACTGCGCGCAAATATGGCGGCGCGCTTGCGACCGCCACCCAGTCGCTCAATGACTACTACAAGTCCGATGGTGCGCGCGCCGCGCTCGAGAACAGCGACTGGATGCTGGTGCTCCAGCAGAAGCCCGAGACCATCGCCGATTTCCGCAAGGAAGCGCGGCTGGACATGGACGACCGCACCGAGACGCTGATCCGCAGCCTCAAGCGCTCGGGCAGTGAATACAGCGAGATCTATTTGAAGGGTCCCGAGGTCGAAGCGGTGGGGCGCTTGGTGTTGGACCCGCTTTCCGCGACGATCTTCTCCTCCGACCCCGACACCTATGCTGCGATCCGCCGCCATGTCGAAAACGGCATGCCGCTGGAACGCGCGGTTGCGCTCGTCGCGGGCGTGGAAGGAGGCATGTGATGGTGCGCGAGACCACCACGCTCGTCGACCGCGTGCCGCTTCCGTCAGTAAGACGAGCCCACGCCCAGCACCGTGCCATCGACTGGCTCGCGCTGTTCCAGGGCACCTGCCTCGTCCTCCTCGAAGCGGCAGGCTTCGCGGTGAGCACGCTGCTGTTGGTCCTCGGCCTGCCGCTGTTCGTGTTCCTTCTCATCGCCGGTTGGGATCTTACGGCGCTGTTCGCACAACTCGGCAACCTCGCCGATCATTACCGCACCGCCGAACCGATCGCGCGCCGCTTCTTTGCGCAGGACCTCCAGATCGCCTTCCTCATCGCTTCCGGCGGCCTCGCGCTGCTGCGCCTGCCAGCCTTCCTGCGCCGCCTCGATCGACGCCTCTCCGAAGGAGCTCCCCGCCATGGATAGACTGAACCTCCCGCTTCGCCAGCTGGGCCCGAAACTTCTTGCCGTAGCGGTGCTCGTTGCCGCGCTCCTGTGGGGCGCATGGCTTACGCAGCAGGTCACCAGCTCCCCCAACCAGCGGATCGTCACCGTCCGGCTCGCGGAGACCATCGGCACTTTCGTCGAGGAGGCTGCGCGCGCTAATGCCGATCCGGCGGTCGTCCAGGCGGCGAGCCTTGCCTATCTCAAGGCCGCCGAGGCAGCAGTCGCCGACATGGGCCGCGACGGCCGCGTGGTGCTCGTCGCCGAGGCCGTGCTTGCCGGGGCAGCCGAAGACGCGACCCCCGAACTCGAGCGACGCATCGCGGACAAGCTCGCCGGAGAGAAGCAGCCATGAGCCATCCCCTCTCGCTGCGCCGTCCGCTGCTGCTTTCGGGCCTTGTCCTGCTGCCGCTCGCATGGGCGCCGCTCGATGCCTTCAGCAAGGACCACGCTTTTCTCATCAATGCGAGCCCGAGCCTCCCCAACTGGGCGTTCTGGCTCGACAAGAAGGCACCGATCCAGCGCGGCAGCCTCATTTTCTTCGAGCCGCCGCAAAGCGACCTCGTCGAGAAGCACTTCGGAGAAGGTCCGCAGATGTTCGGCAAGCGCGTGCTCGGCATGCCGGGCGATATCGTGCGCCACGAGGGCGACGCGGTCTTCATCAACGGCAGGAAGGTTGCGAGCCTGCTCAAGGTCACCCGCCTTGGCGTTCCGCTCACGCGGGGTCCAGAAGGTGTCATCCCGGAGGACTGCTACTACACCGGCACCAGCCATCCGCGCGGGCTCGACAGCCGCTACGGCGAAATCGGGTTCGTGTGTCGCGGACAGATCCTCGGCAGCGGGAGGGCGATCCTGTGATGCGCTCCCTCTTTCCGCTTGGCGCGCTTCTCCTCGCTGCGCTCCCGGCCAGCGTTCAAGCACGCGACTACGGCCAGCGCGGCGCGGTCTTCCCGGTCATCGAGCGCGACCTGCTCGAACAGATCCACACGCGCCTCGCACAGATGGAAAAGTCGGGCGAGACTGCCCGGCTCAACCAGGAATTGAAGCGCCGCACGATTGCGCGGGTCAACCGTCCCGACCCGGTCGCCGGCCTGATCCGCGCGCACGAAAGCCGCAGCTGGCCGTTCGATCCGACGATCACGCTTGCCGCCGATATCCGCGGAGCCAAAGGCGAACTGATCCATGGTGCCGGAACGCGGGTCAATCCGCTCGACAGCGTCAAACTGCGCGGGCCCCTGCTGTTCCTCGACGGCGACGATCCGGCGCAGATCCAATGGGCCCTCAGTCAATCCGCCAATGCCAAGCTGATCCTCGTGAAGGGCGCCCCGCTCGAGCTGATGAAGGCCCGCCAACGAAGGTTCTATTTCGACCAGGGCGGCAAGCTGACGCAAAAATTCGGCATCAAGGCCGTCCCCGCGCGCGTGCGCCAGAACGGGCGTGTCCTCGAAGTGAGCGAGATCGTGCTGCCGCCCCGAAAGGCCCGGCCATGAGCAGCATCCGCGCCTTCCTGATCCTTGTCACAGCGTCGTTGTCGCTCGCTCTCGCCTCACCCGCCTCAGCCGATGCCGGGCCGGGCAAATGCACCGGGCAGTTCGTCAATCCGATCACCGACATCTGCTGGTCGTGCCTGTTCCCGATATCGGTCGGCGGGCTCGAAATCTGGCCGAGCAATCGCCCCGATCCTGACAACCCCGATTTTCCGCTGTGCCTGTGCGGTCTTCGTCCCGGCATCGCGATGGGGTTCTGGGAGCCGGTGCGGCTCGCCGATGTCAGCATGAAGCCA
>CERU01006925.1_pt1 | contig 25313 bp, 36 predicted proteins | sample 530741 | NCBI WGS metagenome assembly CERU01 (sample SAMEA2620925, study PRJEB7988) | marine metagenome | biome: marine biome (ENVO:00000447); feature: deep chlorophyll maximum layer (ENVO:xxxxxxxx); material: "saline water (ENVO:00002010), including plankton (ENVO:xxxxxxxx)" | depth 30 m | reverse complement strand
GGGTCGTATTCTTTAATTAATAAATCATCGACAGTGAATTCATAAGTTCCAGAGGAATGACGCTCTATGATTATCTCATCTGATTGAGCAGTAGGTATCCAAGTGAAAGAGACTTGTTGAGAACTTCCAGTCATCGTAACCCTACCATCGACTTTACCTCCTGCTCCAGTAGGAGGGTCAAATCCATCAGTTAAGCCTCCTAAATCTCCAGAATCGTCTCTAAATCTTATAGCCTTCCCTGCCGTTCCATTCACTGTAGCCGTCAAAATATAGTATTTATTTTGATCGTAAGTTATAGATTTAGTGGCTCTAACGTACCCATTGTTAACAACATTAACTTTAAGAACGCCATCTATAATAGAAGCACTGCTATCAATACCTACCCCTACACTTGTAGTCCAACCTGTCGTATTAGCTGAAAAATCATCATTTACAATTTCAGTACCTTCATTGGAGTAGTTAGGTGTTTCCTCCAACATTGCTCCGAACAAATAAATCCCATTAGACCCATTGCCCGAATAAGCTAAGTTTCTGGACGCTGTAGTGCTACTCTGAAGAACTAAAGAGGCTTCTGTATTTCCTGCTTGATCGGTAGTGGCGGTAATTGAACATCTATACCATCCATCTGTGCCTACTGCCTCGATATTTGCGGATATACCCCCACCTGTAGCTGTAACTGTTCCATTTGTTAAGTCAAAGTTAGCATGATTAGCTCCTCCTCTATAATTAATGTTTCCAAGAAACATTTGAAGAACATCTAGTTCCCCCTTTTTAGCATGAACAGAATAAGTATAAGAGGTTGCATCAGAAACAGCTACGGATTCAACTAAAAGTTTTGAATTTGAGGACGAGTTAGCTTCCTTGAACCTCCAAGCGTTAGTTCCCCCAAAGGGATCAGTTATGAGGCTTTTTAGGACAGAAGCGTTAGATTTAACCCATTCGGAATGTGAAAAATCTTCACTATACGCAATAATATTTTGTGATGTATTGCGAACTCTTGAGAATTCAGAAACAGCCGAACCTGCGAACTCAACTTGAGCTTCAGTGTTATCACTTGAGCGTCTTATCCTACAGGCGTATGGAGAAACTTTTCCGAGTTTCCTAAGAGAAAAGGCTGCTAGTGGAGGACTGGTGATTTCTTTTACGAAGACGTTATCAACCTTCAAAGTAGTTGTACCCACAATAGTAAATGTTAGTCTAGTGGCATTGGTCGGAGTGTTGGCTGTGATTATAGCTGTGTAGTTTCCATCAGCGTTATAAACTCTATCCGCATCTTCTGGAAATCTAATTCTTATGCCTCCCGAAGAATATTCGCTTATTGTAAATTTTACTTGATAAGACTTTCCTGCCTCAGTAGCGTTATCAAAATAAAAGGCTCCAGTGTTAGGTGCATTATTTAACACCATTTGTCCACCAGTTATACTTGTCGTTGATGAATTAAAAGGGGGTATACTCCACCCCGAAGCGTCTGAAAAGAAATTGTTCGTGAGTCGTTCAGTTGTACTAATGGTCAACTTAAACTTCTCAAGGAAAAGTTTCTTCAAGATCGTCTGTAAAGACGTTAACTTTGAACTTAAACCTAGCATCTATTTATGCTGCGTGATAGCAAAGGACTGTACCACTATCTAAGCCTACCTTAGTAAACTGTCCAAAGATTGTAACTCCAGCAGGGATAGTAATTGAGCTTGTGTTACCTATTAAATTCTTTGTAGAAGAATCAGTTAGTTCAGGCCATGCTGTGTTAGAGTCATGAAGAACAGAATCTTCTAACGCAAGGATAGCACAAATGTCCTTAACTACACTTTCAGTTCCACTTAAACAGGTTGCTCCAGCTTGTCCGAAGGATTGTTTTTCTATGTTGTTTGTTCCCATAATTATTTGTTTTATTGTTAAATTGTTTAGTACATACCCCGCATACCAGAGCCTATTCCATTAGGAGCCACATGTAATGCAGGTTTAGCCGCTCCTCTAAAGGAGTCAGAATCTTTCTCTAATAGTTTCTCACACACGTTCCAGTGGTACTCTGCTCTTTGTATATCTCCATTATCTTCTGATAATTTACCTAATAAAGCGTGTTTCACAATAGCATCTTCTGGTACGTATATAGGGTCTTCTGAAGAATCGGTGTTAATATCAATGTTTAAAGGAACCCACCTTCTTTTTGTTAAAATATGAGCTGAAGATTCACTATCTGTTCCTCCGATTCTATATCTTCTATACCGTATTTCGCCTTGCCCGCTTGGGATATCAGCAAGAATAACCTCTTTGCTATTGTCACTAGTCTGTATTGCCTTTAGCCTTGTAAGATGTCCTGATGGAATGTCTTTATAAATTATTCTTTCAATATGAACTACATTAGTCTCAGTAGAATTTTTAGATGTTACCCCTACTGAACTATTAGACAAAGTTATTGTAACGGTGTCTGGTGCTGTAGTTGTTGCTCTTCGGCAAATAATTTTTATCTCTGCGGAAGCATCATTAAAAATCTCTCCATTACTATTTGGGCCTATATCAGTAATATTTAAAGTGTACTGAGTAGTACCATCTAAATCTCTAAAAGTCGTGTGATAACCATCATCAATGAACGAAGATAGAATTGTATCATCCTCATCGTTTGTCCCATAAATTCTATAATCATGCCATAAAGAACGAGTAGGGACTGCACTATTATCTATTATACCAGCTACAATCGAGTCTGTATCTTGAGGTAAAGCTATGTATCCTTTAGAAGCCTCTTGAGTATGCTCCACGTATAAATCACGCCAATAACCCATTTTATATAAACGAGGCATAACCTCATTCAAGGCTTTTCTAAAACCTGTATGTGATAAGTTTGCAGCGTCAAGATATTGACTATGCGTTGTGTATAGATAACTTACGGTAGTAGCTGGCACGTTTTAATATAAAAGAAATAACAGGGATTTCAACTATTGACTATTCCCATATCCGATGCCCTAAATCTTGATCACAAATATCACTATGTCCTTCTTTCTGTGCTGCTAACCATGTCGCAGGGCAATATACGTTCCAGTCTTTACGTCTATGGGCTACTTCGTATTGATGATCTACATGATGATTCTGTCTACCCATATAATCAGGAGCGTGGTTGAGGTGAACATACACTTTTTTATATATTTTACGTTTTAAAGCGTAGGCGTGAGTCCTATTTACTGACATAGCTCTCATAACTCTCTGAATACCTATATGTTCTGGCTCTCTCCTATGCTGTCCACCTAAGTATATTTGATCCCAATTAGTAGGTACATTATGCATAAAAGCATTTAACATAGGTAATGCTTCAGGTATAAATTCAGCGTCATCTTCAAGTATTAGAATTGATCCAATGGTTTTATTTAAGATGTTCTGCTCCATTATAACGTCTTCGATAATCCTTATGTGAGACCTCAAACACCCCCATGCGCCAGCTCCTGCCTGAAAATAACTTGGGAAGGAGGTTCTATTTCCCATAATAGCAGGGTAAACTACAATATCCTCTGGGTCTGCTAAATTACTTTCTTCTATATCGTTTAAGAAACTTTTGAGTCTTTGTTCTCTATCAGGTCTATTTATTACATAAATCCTGTCGAACCAGTCAGTAAGCTGTTTGTACCCGTTGTAAGCCACCTATGTTGAAGTAGAAGAGATTCCACCACCACTTCCTTGAGGAGAGTTCTCTTGAAGAGCTAAAATGCTACTAATTGACGATATGCTGCCTGTGTCTATATACCCCGTACCGTTGGATGGAGCACTACTGCCCGCAGCTCCAAAACCCCCAAAAAATCCTCCTGTGTGCTCTGGTGTTTCTATTATAGAAGGCTCTTCGCCAAACTCATTGTCTATTGGTGGTATAAAAGAAGGTTCATCTATTTCTTCTATTATGGAAGGCTCTCCATCAAATATTGGGACTTCAGGGTTTGGTTGATTAGGTTGTGCATTTTTATTACTTTCCCCTGATGGTATAAAGTTAGGGTTATTGGTAGCTGTAGGTAAGTTATTGTTTCCAGTGCTTTGACGGGGAGCTTCAAAAGTACCTGCAGGGTTATCATCAGTGGCCGTAGTCGTTAAGGAGTATGTAGCCCCATCAGAACTGCTTGGTGCTTCTGACCCATCAATAATCGTGGTGGCATAGTAAAGATGATCTTCTATGCTTTGAGTAATTGAAGTTTCTCCATTAGCTGTTTCATTAAATGATCCTATTTTAATATGATATCTACCCCTATTAGGAGCTTCTCTAAGAAGTTTATTATTAACTTTTTCTAATTTACCACAAGGTTCTTCCTCTGGAATCTCATCTTCTTGCGGTATAAAACTTAATGTGCATTCACTAATTGTGTGGTTGGCTGCATCAAGATAAAATTTAAGATATACAGTTCCATATTTTCCTTTATTAGATAATATAGAAAACTTTCTATTTTCTCCTTTTTCTCCTATAAAACTAGCTGGTGTTATGTTTCCAAAACTAGGTAATGGACTTTGACCTTTTATACCAAACCGTGTAGTTCCTCCGACATCAAAACCTTCAACTTGAATAGCTGCTATGCTAAAATATAAAACCCCATAATAACATACGAACTGTGTTCGTTCATCTTGCTCTAAAACCTCTAATTGGAAAGGATGTTTTTTACCTTCAAAAAGATCTGTTGGGTTAGTTACGAGTTCATCAGTGCCGTAATAATTATTATCTATAACCCCAAAATTGTCTGCATCAAAATCATCAGACCATGACTCAACATTCCCTACTCCTGTAGTGTCTATTGAAACTTCATTATTATAAAATTCTTCGGACATCTTTACGCATAAGTACCAGTAAAAGGCTGAATATTTGGGGGAAATATCGTTTTCTTAATTCTTACATAACCTCCTCTATTTGGTTCTTGAGTATCTGAAACAACTATTTCAGAAGGCCAGTCAACATAATTAGTTGCTGGATATGAAAATCTAGACGCTGCGAACTTATATTTAGGATGTCCTGTGCCTGTTGTTATGCCTATATCAATAGCGTTATGTAGAGTAGGCTGTACTTGTAGTTTTGCTAAAGGAGTTGAAAAAACAACAGGTAAAGGATGCATTGGGTTTATTGAAGTTAGTGTCTGTTTTGTTTTTGACCAAGTAATCTCATACTGAGTTTTAGTAGGGCCATCGTATCTGTTTCTTTTATAAACAGGAATAACAACAGACTCTCCTCCCCCGTCTTTTAACTTCCACGTATACCCAACGATACCTCCGTTCTGTGCATCGTCTCCATCTCCTAAACCAGATACACCATTAAGTACGGGAGGCCAAACATATCTTTCTTGGGTTTCGTACTTAGCGATAACTGATAATCCCGCAGAAGCTCCTGATGTGACTACTGAAGGGACTACTTGTTTCTCACTTAAAACATACCAGTTATCTGATATTTGCTTTCCTTCCCTTTTTATACCTAACTTATCAGTACCCCAAAAATTAGAATTCCCCGAAGGTGAGCCTCCAAGATCTGAGTGTCCTGTAGCATATGTTAGGTTTCCCGCTTTAAAAGAATTCGCAGTAGTCGTACCAGTGTCAACAAGAGTATCTCCTGAAGTACTAAATGTTTTCGTAGCTTGTATGTTTTCAGAATGGAAGAATATAGTTTCCTTATCTACTAACGCTCCTAAAGAGGGGTTAGAATCAGCTCCACTAGCAGTTGTATCAAATGAAAAAGTTCTATCTACATATACATTACGGATAGGTACTTTTTTTACAAAAACTCTTTGCTCTACTACATACAAAGAATCTAAAACTTCGTTGCCCGATCTTACCTGTTTTTTCTCAAAGAGTATATAACCATCACTACCAGAAAACGGGTCACTAGTAGTGGTCGGCATAGCCGAATTCAAAGCAGGACTACTTTCGTCATAAGAACTGCGGAGGATTACGTAAGTTCGTGTAACAGAATCGTATCGAGTGCTTGAAGCTCCAGCAGCTTGGAACTCCCAGTTATACTGATCTTGATTGTCACGATTTACAACATAGTACCATAATTGATACTGCCCATTCTGGTCGTTAGCACTTTTTATTAAAGCTAACTTATGGCTAGGGAAATTTGTAGTATCGGGATGTGGGGTTCCGTATGGTGTGTCATCAGCGGTAGCAGCCGACTTTACACTTTTGCTAGCATCTTTAGTTTCAATAACTACTAAGTCTGCTACTTTAGGAGTAGTAAACTCAATAATCCGTTGCCTTCTGGATGGCGACGTAACTCTAGCCATATTAGTCTTTTGCTAAAACTACAACTGTTAGGTCATCGCCACTAGCTGCGAATGTTATAGTTATGTTAACATCTGTAGGATCTGCTCTTGGGATAAGTAAGGCTGACCTTGTAAGACTATTTCCACTACCTAAAGTAATATCACCAAACTTATTATCTGTTGATGCAATTACTATATCCCCAGTATTTGTGGAATCTGTCTCATAATGCATAGCTACAATCTTAGATGCTGCTGGAATAATATCTCCCACTGCGTCTGTTGGAGATGATGGTGTCCCACCATTAGAGGCGAAACCAGTAAAAGTATGCCCTGTTCTATCTAAAGCCGAAGGAGAATCACCACCAGCAGCAGAAAATTTATGTAGGTCGAGATCCCAACTTATTTGATCAGAAGCAGCCGTTGATGTGAACTTTACAGAATATACAATATCTGCTTCAGAACTAGTAGGGTTTACACTTAGTGTCCTACCTATTCGTATATCATTTTGCACATTAGTACCTTGACCAGCCATTGTTGCTATAATGCTGGTGCGGATATTGATTCCTGATAATGATTGAGCCATAATGTTTATTAAGAGTCTTCTACGTTCTCACGCATGAACTTTGTGATTAGTTGTGCGGGTGATGAGTCTGGATTTTCTTTTATAAACATCATTAGCATTTCCATTTGCTCTTGATGTTCTTCATCTTCAGCATTGAACTCTTCTCCAAAAAGCTCCATGAACAATGACATTGCCATATCATCACTACCTTTCATCGGTTCTTCAGATGGTTCTTCAGATGGTTCTTCAGATGGTTCTTCAGATGGTTCCATCATAGCTTTTTCAATGGCAATAACAAAAGAGTCATCCCCTGCTTCCATTTCATCTTCCATTTCATCTTCCATTTCGTTTTTTTCTACTTTTTCCATAAATTTATTTTGTTTATATATGTATAAATAAATAACCCCGATCCCCTCCTTTTGCAAGAGGATCGGGGATTATTGTGATTTGGTATGGTATTACTCTCTATTGAGCAGGAACACAATCAGCATAATTAGCGGCATTAACAATGTTAGCTAAAACAACAAATTGACCTGCTGTGAGTTCATTGTTGTTAACTCCCGCAGGGTTGAATGTGACTCTTAAAGTATGACCAGCGGTTGGGATATTATACCCTCCGATTACATCAGCTTCGCCATCAATCAGAGCACCAGTGTTGTCAACAAAACCTACTGATCTTACGTCAGTATTTGTTATAAAACCATCTGGATCAGCACTTTGAGAGCCTACAGCTACTACACATCCAGATAAAGAGCCACCAGCACCGTCATCTCCAGTAAAGGCTTTAGTAGTTACTAACCGAACTAGGTTGATTTTATCCCCTGCTACAAATGTATATACATCAAAGGTAATAGCATTTTCGGTAGCGTCAGCAGCTAATGTAGCATTATCAAAGTTAAACAAAAACGCATGAGAAAAACCTTCTCTGATAAGAGCTGCTGGTACTTGTTGGATTAAACTACTCCCACCAGAATCTTTGTTGGATATAAGGAGGGCATCGTTTCCCGCAACAGCAGAATTAGTTTGTAGAGTTGTTGTATCATCTAAAGTTGGCATAATTTTTAATAGTTAGAATTAATATTATGTGGGGTTCCCTTTTATAGGAACCCCACTTTAGAATTAAGCAGCAGGTGTGCTTGAGTCCCTCTTGAATAGAATCATAAATCCGAAGTCTGTCTTGATCGGCTTAGAAGCAGATGCAAGGATACCTCTGAAGAATCCAGTCTCACTGTCAGGGTTAATGACAGCATCAGGGATGTTCAACCACTTGAACTCACCTTTGTAGTCGTTTGCGTTGAATGTAACGCCACTACCAACTGAGCTTAACGGCTGTGGAATCTGAGACTCCATTACGTCAGGATGCAAAATAAATGCAGCCTCGTAAGAAGCAGAATCGTAAGCACTGTTATAAGTAGATACGCCACTCGATACTGTGTAAGGAGCTATTCGTGTAAACTGATCAGTACTTGCCAAAGAGAACCTTGGAGCAAGATCGTCAACTAAGTGATAGAAACCTCTGAAAGATTTCTCGATTCCTAATGGAGCAATAAGATCACTTACTGCTGCATTATTGTAACGAACATCATCACGGAAACCTGCTTCAGTCTGAAGCTGATAAGATGCCTCAGATGAAATGACAAGTCCAAAAACTGGACGGCCATTCTCACGGCCGTAAGCATTAGTACCTGCACCTCTACGAATCAAGTTGAAGTAACACTTATCAAGAATTGCATTTGAAATGTTAGCATCAGGAATGCCAGCAACTCCTGCAGCACTAAGGTCAAGCACTTGATCGATGCCGTCCCCTTCAAAGGTTCCGTCTTGCCCGTCGAGAGCGGTTCCAGTAGTCTTACATCCAACATATCCGTCAGAGAGACGAGCATACTCATCACGATAACGGTTCTCCCAAGTGTAGCGGGTAGCTTCAGTAAGAAGATCCATGATCGCACGAAGTTGTTCTCCACGGTGAGCAGCAAAACGCATGTCATTTAGAGATATGCGTGGTGACTCAATGGCAGCTCTTGCAAGCTGGTACTGCTTGAGCTTTTTACCGAAATGTACAAATGATGTACCTGCAACGACATTAGGCCCAACTTCAGTAGCCATTGTATCACCGTTTGGTAATGGCTGATCGAGAGTTGATGTACCTAAAGTTCCGCTACCTTCAGAGGCAGCTACGTTAGTCCAGTCGGCTCCGACTTGACCTGCAGTAGGTGTTCCAGTGCTGCCTCCTGCTGCAGATACTGGAATGGCTCTGTCGTAAACTAGAGTTGTTAAGAATCCACCAGACTGATCTGGGAATGTTGTTTGTCTAATAAGATCCATCCAAGGACTTGTATGGATAGTTTGTCTATGTATGTCTGCACCAATGCGGTTAGCCTCTTCAGCGAGAACAGTCTCGATGGCGACAGTACCGTCGGTAACAGGGTTAAATGTATGTCCCATTGTATTAAATTAGTTAATAAAATTATAAGTTAAGGCAGACCACTCCCCTTTAGAAGGCGAAGCAATCTAGTTTCAATATCGTATAACCTTGCTTAATTAGAACTAATTGGGAAAGGCTAGAGCAACCCACAAGATTTATGTCTAAGAGACTCAGCTCTGATCACATGCAGACTGAACTAATTAATGGCTAGAGCAACCTATCTGAATGCGATAGGTAAAAGTAAATTTATTCTTATGGAAAGTCAATAAGAGAATTACTTATTGTACATTTGACCCATACGGAACACCATACCGCTGCCTCTTTTTTCTTTTTCCTTTTTATCGTCCTTTTTCATTCCAGCAGCCATTTCTTTTTTGACATCTTCAACAGCTCCCATAACATCAGACCCTAGCTTACTAGCTATACTAGCAGCAGCTTTAGCTCCTCTAGATAAACTCTGAGTTTGTTTAGGCTCTTTTTCTTCTTCTTCTTCTTTTTTCTTTCTAAGACGATTCATTGAACCACCTCTAGTTCTTTTAGAAGGGCTTCCTGAACCACCGAAACGTGGTCTTCTGCTTTCTGGTCTTGCTTTGAATTTAAATCTTAATGCCATGATATGTAATGTTTACATAAAAATACATTAAGTGCTGGTAAAAGCAAATTACTTTAATAAGGGTCTCTCCCACCTCTTGTTGTTCCCCAAGCAGTGAGAAATGCATCTATCTCTCGTCGAATTTTTGGGTTACCATAATACGGGCCTTTAGTAAAATTACCGCCTACGGAATCAATTTCCTTATTAACCATTAATAACTTTGGTATATTATTATCATCCACAGTAAATACACCATCTGAAGAATCGTAATTTCCAGTGTCATCCATATAAGCGTGAAATGGACTACTTGTTGCTGCTGGTGGTTGCCTCATAGAAATAAATGCTGGGGTAGATGTTCTGCTATAAGAGTTATGAGACTGAGTAAAGTGAACTCTTTGTCTAATTGGAAAATCTGTAGTTGAACTTTGGCGAGATCTTGTGTGTAATAAAAACTCCCCTTCTTGAACTGAAGTTGCTATTTCATATAAACGCAAACTAGTATCGACGCTTGTGTTAGATGCCCCTACGTCTAGTATCCCAATCTTCGCATCATCGCTAATCGTAGACATATCATGCGTTGACTGATAAGTTATCCCACTCGTGACCGCAGATGCTTCTGTTTTTTGATATGGTTTAAGGGATGATCCTGTACTGACTTGAGCACCAGAAGCATAGACAAACTTACTAGAAGCACTTCTATCTGGATATATAGCAAATGTTTGTGTACCGTCTACATTTAATGCACTGACTGCAAAAGAACATCTATACCAACCTTTTGTTCCTACGGGCGTGTATTGGATGTACCCTACACTGTCTGAATTGTCTGATGTACTTGGAACCCCATCACTGTCAAAAGCAATCTCTAGGTATTGAAGATTAGGAGGTGTATTATTATCATACAAACCAAGTCTAATTAAATCACTTGTCCCTTTTTTAAAATGACAAGATATGTTGTAAACCGTTCCTGTACTCAATCCTGAAATGGCTCTATAAACAACACCATAAGCATGGGTGTCCCCACCAATTAACTTCCAAGGGATATAAAGACCATAATCTTCAGGGTCAGTCACCTCTGATTGAGTAGTCGTTGATGCTCCACTTCCTACAGTCCATTTCGCAAAAGGGGTAGTACTTAAAAAACTTTCAGAATAAGTAAGTAAATTTTCAGTGTTTGAATTAACCGTCCCTGTAGCAAAAGAATAAGTAAACCGCTGCCCTTGTGCATTAGTAAAAGTCATCGGGCCATTCGGTGAGTAATGCTCTGCAAAAACAACAGCTCTTGGGCCAATCAAATGCGCTCTACGTGCTCCCTGACCGTTAGCATTAGGTGCATGCCAAGCAGTGCCTGTTAAATCAAAACGAGCAGCCCAACAATTAGGATTAAATGTTAGAGTGCTCGTTGTGTCAGTACCATCAGTTTGTGTAAAGTACTGATCGTTAATAGGGGGTTCACCAGAAGCTGAATTATTAGCCTTATAGACTCGCAAGGCATCAATAACTGAAGTGCCTTTATACCCTAGAGCTTCAAGTAAATCACGGAATGTGGTTGCTTTTGCTTTTCGCTCCGATACATCATATATAGGTATAAGATCATCGTATCCGAACTGAAGATCCGTTAGTTGTGGGGTTGCTTCAACTCCGTCTAATGATGGCATGTATTATGAGAATGTAAGCCCTAAAGCCTCTCCTAGATCCTGAACCGTTATTGATTTAACTCGTCTAGTAGACATATCAAAAAAAGAAAGCATATCTCCACGAGCTATTACAGTAACAGAATCGCTGTCAGAGGACAATAAACTTGTTCCTGTTAGTTTCTCTAAAGTAGGTGTATCCCCTAAAGTAGGCATGTTAATCTTCTTTAATATCTAATCCTATACAAAACTTAGGAGGTATAACTGCAGCTTTAACATCTAGAGCAACTCTAACAGCAGGGTCAGTAAAAGGAACAGGAAGGCCAACTTTTGCATCTGTAGTTTCACATGATATATTACACACAGCTATAAAAGCTAAACCCAATAAATAAAATAAATTCTTGTAATTCATATTTTATAATATGCACATATTGTAATAGATAACCAGAAAAAAATTTAACTAATGTCCAAAGCTAGATTCAAAAGACTTCCTTCAGGGAAAATTAAATATCATGGTGAATTATTTTCGGGTTTTAACAAACCAAAAGTAGCTCCTAAAGGCAGTAAAAAGAAGTTTGTTGTTTTAGGTAAACAAGGTGATAAAATTAAAAAAGTAGGTTTTGGACACAGAGACTATCAAGATTTTAGACAACATAAAGACCCCAAAAGACGTAAAAATTTTAGATCTAGACACAACTGTGATACAGCAAAAGATAAAACAACAGCTCGCTATTGGGCTTGCAAAAAACTCTGGTAATGAAAAAAAGAAAAAAGAAATCAAGGGTTAACGAAGCAGGTAACTATACAAAACCTTCTTTACGTAAAAGACTCTTCGAACAGATAAAAGCAGGTACTAAAGGAGGCCGTGCAGGACAATGGTCAGCAAGAAAAGCTCAATTATTAGCTGTGAAATACAAAAAAGCTGGAGGAGGTTATAAGTAATGGCCTTGAAGAAATCACAAAAGAGCCTAAAGGAATGGACTAAACAAAAGTGGCGTACTAAATCTGGCAAGAAGTCTTCTGAAACAGGGGAGAGATATTTACCAGAAAAAGCTATTAAGAGTTTGTCTGCTGCTGAATATGCTGCGGGAACTCGTAGGAAACGAAAAGCGACTGCTGCTGGTAAGCAGAGAGCTAAATACACTAAAGCTGAACGTGCAGCTTTCTTAAAAGCTGCATATAAAAAGAAAAAGAAAAAGAAAAAGAAAAAATGAAAAAGGATTTTAAACCACACATGATGTATGACCCTAAGACTGGTAAAGGAGTCAAAGCAGGTACTTATAAAAAACACCTTGAGTTAAAAAAGAAGGGGTATACCCATACGAAACCTAAAAAGAAACGTAAATCTTTCACTGAAGCCGTTGAATCTAGAATGAATAAAAGTTATTGAAGTGGTTACTAATAGCCCTGCTACTTTGCTTTCCCACAACAATTAAAGCAGATGATCATTGGGGGACTATACCTCCAATACCTAAAATTACTATCGAGCATGACATTTACAGCGGTATTATTACGTTGGGGTGGATATCAGATTCTACTTTCGACCGACCAATATGGTATATCGTTGAAGTAAAACAGGTAGATCAAGATGGGGTTATAGACCCAGAGTACTTGTGGCATAGACCTTTTGTCCCTATAAGAAGTAATTTCAACGAATATATTTCTTTTAGGCTACAATATAAAGATGCAAATGGAAAGATCCAAAGCTGGATTAACCAAGAAATGTTCAGAGTTCGTGTGATGTGGGGTGCGTAGCCCACATGAAAATCTTTCATACGAATATATTGAGAAAATGGCGTAAATTATATGCCGTTTTTTCAATGCATAAGCCTAAAAAGATAATTAAAAAATCTAAGATCCGTGATCATCAGATATGGATCGAACGCTATTACGTCAGTGATCAGCGTAAGTTTTTTATTTGTGCTCAAGGTAAAGGCTATACGATTTGGAAAAGGGTCAGTGATGATCCTTACTATGCAAAAGAAACTTTTTTCCGTTATCGAATGTTTGTGTGGATTCTAGATATTTTTAATTGGTATCCTTCAACTAAATTAATATGTCGTATAATGGATAAAATTATCTAAGAACCACTTAGTGCCGCTTCTATAGATTCTGCAAAACTTAGTCCTGAACTTCTTGGGCTAGTAGAATCTGATTTTGGAGATCCTGACATCGTAGGTTCAGCCTCTTCGTATGTTGCTAACTGATCAGTTAAACTCTCTGCCTCTCTACGAGTTTTTATATACTGTTCAACAATAACAGGAAGTAACTTAGCAGCTACAGCATTATAAGCGAAATCCACTGGGTGTAGTGTTTCAGGATTAATTTCGGAAACACTTTCCTTTACCTCGTTCATATCAAAACCATCTACCCCACTAAGGAAAGGTAGTTTCTCAGATACTCTTTCAGCCACATTCTTAGTAACTACACTTCTAATACGTGCTTCTTCTGCGAGTTCCTGATTGTACTGCTGCTCCTCAATAGCTTTAGCTTCCTCAAGAGCTTCTTCTGCATTCTCCATTAAGTGGTTACGACGATCTAGTATCGGGTCAATCTTATCTATAATATTGTATATACGAGCTTTATCTCTGTCCGTAGCATTAGGCAATAGTTCCATGAGTGCCTGATCCTGTGCATCGGCTTCATCTAAGGATAGTGCGTCAATCAATGCGTCAGGGTCTATCTCATATTTATCAGCGATTTCACTAGCCTGTGTAACAACTTCCTGCAAAGGCTGCGTTACTGCTTCATTGTACGCATCAGTAGACTCAAGATCATTGATCACTTTCTCGTGTTCGTAAATAGCGATACGATCCTGTAGTTGGTCAATGTCTCTGTTTTCTATCAAACCAGACATTTCTTTGATCTTTTGTTCCTGATCAGCAACGAGTTGCCTTAATTTTTCAGATTCAGATTGGTTATTTTTTAATTCATCCTTTAGCTGTTTAAATCTATTCGCTGCTTTTGGAGTCCAGTTATCTCCAATATCATCATTTAAATCTTCTATGGGGTCTATAGATTTAGGTTCTTCGGCTACCTCCTCAACAGATTCAGGGGCTTCCTCAACAGCGGGTTCTGGAGCTTCCTCAACAGCGGGCTCTGGAGTTGGTTCAGGTGTTGGATTACTAAGCTCACTTAAAGCCGCTTCAAGGGCATCAGTAAAGCTCGGAGCCTCTTCTGGCTGTTCCATTGTAGGAATATTCTCTACAGCGTTTTCTGGTGCAATTTCGGGTGTTTCTTGGGCAGGTGTTTCTGCTACGGCTGTATGTGCGTCCATTCTTCAGGTCTGTTTGGTTTATCTGGTTGTATAACGGTTAGTTTTCGTAAATCTCTAAAAGCATCACAATAGCCAGCATAGTAGGCAAGTCTTGTCCCATTGACAGCTCCATCGGGGGTGATACTGCCGAAAGTTGGAGAGGCTGCTTCTTTAAGAGTCGCTGCTGCCTCTTCATGTATCGGATCTTCCACGATTTTTCGCAAGGCAGTAACTCTTTTGACATCTTTTCGAAACCTATCAACGGGGATAGGAATATATTGTTTCTTTGACATTTATGCTAGTTTTCACGGAGCTTTGCTACTGTTTTCGCATCTTCTATGGCTTGCTCCTGTTGGAACTTAGCTTGTTTTAGCTCCATGTCCAGTTCTGCTTTTTGTCTTGCCATTTCTAGTTTCATCTGGTGTTCCTGCATCTTCATCTGTAATGTTGGATCTGGCCTTGCTTGTTCTTCAGGTTGTGCTTGCTGTTCCATTGCATCACGCTGCATCTTCTGCACCTTCTTAGAAGTATTATTTATCATCTCTTCTGCGAAATTCAAGACTTGTTTTGCTGAACTTATCAAAGGGCCAGCATTAGGGTCAGCAGCAATAAACTGAACTGTCTCAGCTATATGCTGGTAAAAGGCTTGTAGTACGGGTAAAGATTGTACAGGGTCAGCGACACCAACATTTAATTCTTCGATTAATTTATTGAGTTCTGGGATATGAATTGACAAATGTACACTGTGCAATTCTTCATCCATAACCATAACAGGCTTACCTTCCATTAACTCACTGTTCTCAAACATGGCTATCTTGTTATGGTAAGTTCCTCTAGGCTCCTCTTGCTGCGGTGCATAACGGTCAGCTAAATCATGACCCACTCTAGTTGATACAATATCACGAGTCAGGTTACGTCTACCTACATCATCAAATGATCCACTGATCGCTTGCAATTCTTTAAGAGCAACTAATCTGTTAGCATATGAACCATTTCCGATTGAACGGACAGCTTTGGTTCTCATAGTGTCGAGTGAACGGATAAATGATTCTGGTACACCTCTCATTGCACATCGATCATAGAAGTCTTTTAACATACCATCAACTTTCTTCGTTGTTACGATACGTCTGACAACTTCTCGTAGTAAACGATTCCATGATGCATAGAACAGATTCAATGATGCACCTGACAATCTGGTTTGTACATCCATGTCAGCAACAACCTGCATCTGGTTTCTGTATGGTGAACTCTGCTGTGACCCGTATGTACTTACGGTGTCAGTATTCAATGCGAGTTGATTTGATATATCATTCAGTGCTGGTTGTACTGCAGTACTGAGGTTAGGTACAGCTTTCTCGATTATGTTTACATTCGGGGAGAGTACGGCATATGCTCCGTAGTAAGTGAACCCTAATTCATCTAGCGCCCTCTGGTTCTCTGGTTGGATCATAACTGCCGACCCTAACATTGCGCCATCTATCATTTGGCAACGCAACCTATTACTTGTTTGAATATGGTTGAATATACGATGACCCAACCCCCGAATGGAATGGTATGTACCATTCGATCCCACACCGTACGTAAACATTACGTACGCATGTTCTGGTCTCTCGTAACGAGAAATCTTTTTATATAAAAAGTTTTTAGGATCTTTCTCGCTGCATATGTAATGCGAAATAGATCCGTCCATCTCCCTTACCCAAAAATGTAATACAGATACAGTAGGATTTTGATGACCTGCATAGATGTCATTATTTTTCATTTCCGACTGTAACGTTTCCCAATCACTGTAACTTGTGTTCCTACTACGACCACTGGTCTTAACGCACTTCATAATGACACGCTTCATCTCTTTAACGTCCCAACCAACTTGAGTAGCTGCCTTCTCGTTTTTTATGAAAGCGTAAAGTTCGTGTAGGTGATATTCACGACGACCCACCGCAACATCAATCATGTTCTCTGACGATGGTGTTTGGCGAGGAATCAAGATGTCGGCAAAACCGCCCACTCTAAATTTCCAGTCATCAGGTGTATCAAAGTACGCAACTCCTACTCCATGTTTAATGAACGTGGTGCATAAGCGGAGGTAGTGTGAATGAAACTCAGGCCAGCATCGAAGTAAATGAGTGATCTCTTCAGATACAATATCTTCAAGCTGCATAACTTCAGATGCACTACCTTTAGATGATTTAACCTCTACGAGTTTTTCTAATGAAGAGTATAAGTCTACGTATGCGGATAGAGAAATATCTAGGAGGCGTTGAGCTTCTCCAAAGTTGAGGTTTGTTTTTAAGCCTTGACCACTAGCCGTAAGATGCGCTTGGTTGTACGGATTAGCTCCGTCAAACATTGCATCAATACGAGCACGGTTAATAGACGACGCTTCGTCAGCACTACGTAGGCTGTTAAAGATGTTAAGTGCGCTTTTAACATCTTTAAGTCTACTTTTAACTGCTTTACCTTTTTCGTCTAAACTCCCTAGTCCATCAAGGGCTTTGATAGCTGCATTGTCGTTGTACATGTATGTTACATAAAATAATTCTTTTTACTTGAAAAACAAATAATTAATATCCCCATGTGTCACGGACTAGGTGCTCTACTTGTCGGGTTCTCCGTCGGCCATCCGCATGATACACCGTTACGTACCTTTTGCCGTTATGTAACTTCTCGCTAAGTAGATACCGTTGACCTGATCGTGGGCCTCTCTTAGGAGGATCAATGCAGTAGACAGCCCCATAGCTCGTAACAGCGTAACGAGGGAACTCTTCTATCGGTCGGGCTTGCAGTTTAGTTAAAACATCCTCTCGACTGAACTCTAGTTCCTTGTCCCCGAATACATGTCGGGTGAGCTTCTCAGAATCTACGGTGTAGTTTTTACCATCGTTCCCTCTGATTTGAGTGTACCACTTTCCTGAACGGAAATTCATAGCGAGTTTTTTAGAACCACGATATATGAAACCACATTCATCGATTTCGTACTTCAAGGCTTGTGGAATTCTTTTACGTTTTAGTTTAATGTCTGTTATTTTGTACTTGGTTTGTGTATCCATATTGATGAGAAAAAAATTGACTTTATAATGATTAATTAAAAATACCTAATATAAAAACTTTTTTATATTCTGTATGCAGTTTCATGCATTTTTTCATTCTTCTTCAAATACCTATTTTTATAGTATAAAATAAAAATTGCATGAAACTGTATCTTTTTTTCATAATTTTTCATAACAATAATTCTAATTGCATGAAACTACATACAGCTTTTTAAAAAAGTTTTCAACTTGATTCTACACGTATATTTAGCATTCATTATTATATACTTTGATGATGTGTAACCCCGCTCACGTAGCCGCACACTGAACCCCGAATCATGGATAATGAACGGTGAATCGTGAGCGACTTTCATTTCCGCTCTTTAGCCTTACGACGAGCCATGATCCGCTCCTTATTCTTCTTGTAGTATTCTTTGTTGTAAGACCGCTCCTTGTCCATTCTATCGGGCTCCTTGTCCATTCTATCGGCTCGATTTTTCTTGATTCGCTCTTTATTTAGCTCGTAGTAATCTCGCTGATACTTGAGCCGCTTTTCTCTATTTTTCCTGTAATATTCTTGCTTTTTTACGTTTGGCATACCCCCTTTATATCGAGCGGCAGATGTTTAGTCAAATTTTTTCTTGTACACACATATATACATGGGGCGGCACACAAAAAAAAGTCGGGGGCGGGGGGTGGCGTGGCTGTCGATTGGCTGTGATCTATTGATAATCAACAATGATTAACTTTCCATATTTACTGATAATGATCGGCTGTGAATTGCTAGACTTTGTTGAAAATTTGACATTAGCAATGATCTGATCAACTGAACAATTAGCCATTGCCTATTATCAATTACCCCTTAACAACTCAGTTGTTAAAATGTTCCACGTAGAACATTCCCTTTATAATTACCATAATTATCTATACTCACTAAAATATCCTCATAATGCTTCATAATTGCCTTATATGACGTTGCAAGCTGATATGGGGGTAATATACCCTATTTCATTTACGACGATATAACACTTTTCAAAAATTCTTGGAAAGTTGTTAGGATTTTTTGTTGTTTTGCTAGTGCAAAATTCAGATCATTATGGCTATTTATGAACAATTATTAATGTTACATAACTCATTAACCATTAACAACTTACAACTAACAACTAAATTGTTATGATCATTTATGAAAAATAATGAAATATTAGGTTGCACTATTTCTTTTTTTAAAGTATTGGTTAAGAAAGTGAGGGAAAAATTACCTCAGCTCAGTGACAGTGAGAGGATAGATTTTTGACAGTATAGCCCGCTTAGGGGTAACCAACTAAGCTCGACTGGTAGCGATAAAGTATTTTAGCAGTAAAAGCCTTATTGACAGTTTTAAGAAAATTACAGAGCGGGATCTGTGGAGAGCAGTTTAAAAACCGTAAAGGATAAACGTCCAATCCGTTTACTCTGAGGCATAGCTTAAAGAATGGTAGTCAATACAAAATGATTTAGGAGTAATATCTAGCCGTTAAAAAATTGCACGCTGTAACCAGTTTAAAATAGCAGACCCTGAGAAGTGCCTTTAGTAGGATCGAACATTTAGCAGGGGTCAAAAAAAGTGAATATGGTTTGGCAACCTTTTCACCCCTAAGTATTCACGCAGATCAGACCGATTTTTTCGGGTATACCTTAATCACATTTCAAAGCTCTTTAGTTTATATGATTATTTTATACTGGTTTTAAATTATGGCTATCCAAGCAATTTAAAATTTCAACTGGTCTCAACGGATTGAAATATACTAAGGTATCACAGTCGATAAATTATGAGGTTATCGGCTTGGCATTATCCATTGCACTATTGGAAAGAATACCTCCAATAGTGCAATGTTTAGAGTTTTAACAATTCAGTTGTTAAGATTCTAACCATTGAAAAACAATGGATAAACCTAACAATAAAACATTAAAAAATAGAAAGAAAATAAAATGGCTAAAAAAGCAAATAAGAAAAACGCTATCGAATTAACTGCAGATCAGAAAGCAGTTCTTGAAAATGTTACAACTGAATTAACAACTGCAAGAGATTCATTTATTGAAGCAATCTTCAAAGCAACGGAAACCCTTAAGGAAATCTTAGTTGAGAAAATTGAGATAATGGAAAAAGCTAATATTCCTAGTTCTGTAATCTATAAAACAGTACAGAATACTTGCGCTCCACTGGTAAAGAACGGAAAAACTACTCAACAGAATCTATCTAAAATTCTAAATGAGAGAGGGCACTATCTTAGAAAAACCAGAAGTGATGCAGGAATCACTAAGACTCTAAACAAAGTATCTGTTGGATATATTAAAATAGCTGAAGCTACAACTAAAGCGGTTCTTGTTAACAAGAAAAAATCAGATAAGGAAAAGAAGCCTGTCACTGCTGAGCAGATTGCTAAGTTATTCAAGGCGGCATCTACTGAGGAACAAGCCAAAGCTGTTAATCTTATAAATGAGATTGTTTCAGAATTAGATAAGAGTTAACAACTAAGTTGTTAACTTATCACTTATCAAGTGAGTATTGAACATTGCACCATTGTCGACTAACCCTTGGCAATGGTGCATCCTTCAATTCTTAATTGATTACCTTAACAACTGAGTTGTTAACAACTGAGTTGTTAAATTAATAACATACAAAAATAATAAACATAAAATAGTAATATGAGAGATAAGAAAAAAGCATGGGATACTCTAAGAGAATTAGGGATAAGTGAAGAGACATTACAAATTGTTACGAGTATAAACGGATATACTTTCGAGACATTGGAAAGCATTCTATATGCAGGTTTAGGGTATGAATCGTTTGATCAGATTATCAGATGGACGGGGGTGGAGGCATAGGTCTAAAATTTTAATCCTTAACAACTGAGTTGTTAACAACTGAGTTGTTAAATTAATAACAAACAAACCAAGTAAACAAATGACAATAGAAACAATGCAAAAAGTAATAACCCTATTTGAAAAACTAAATTCGAATGGGATGGCATTTAATTCGTGGGCAATATCACGGGAAGAAATTACCGACATCCATCTGGATGGGGATGGTAGGGTAAACGGCATAGATTTCAATTATGGTTTAGCAACCCTCTCAAAAGAATCGCTAAGAGTAGAGTTTTCGGGGGCTGATGTAGCTCACCAAGAAAACTGGTGTCTTCGTATTAACGAGGATCTCAGAACAGTCTTCTCAATTAACAATGAGAACGGAGCAGATTAACAACTGAGTTGTTAACTTATTAACATACAAACAAGAAAGGAATACCAGTGAACTTAACAACTGATAAATTAAAACATCATCGCCCGATGGGGTTGAAGCATAATGAGAATTGTGGGTACTACTACGATAGCATATGCAAGTGCGAGTATTGGGATGAGGTACGCCCAAACGCTGACAGGTATGGGATTATTGAATCTCACTTAGCGAACCTTGAGGTGATAGGAGGATTAACAGAAACAGATTAACAACTGAGTTGTTAACTTATTAACATACAAATCATGAGAAAGAAAAAAGAAACAAAAGAAGAACGCAAGGCACGTATTGAAAAGATAGCTAAACTATTTCAGGCTATCGAGATCTTATGTGAATTGGATGAAAAGGAATTAGCATATAAACTTCGAGCAGTATCCGATACTAATTTCTTACCAAGGAATCGGATGTTTTAACAACTGAGTTGTTAACTTATTAACATACAAACCAAGAAAGGAATACCACCATGAGAATAAGAACAGTAGAGAAAGCAATCGACTGGATCGAGTATCCAGTTCTAGCTAGATCATTAATTGAAAAGATAAAGTACGGAGAGAATGATCACAACTGTACAATGAGCAGAGTAGTGCTAAGAGAAAACGGCACATCAAAGTATACAGTAGAGATTGAATTCATAGATCACTTCTATCAGAAGTTCTTGCACAGCGTAAACCAAATGGAGTTTACTAATCTGGATGATGCCGTTGCTAATTTCGAGAAGCGATGCATCGATCTAGAATTACCCTATCACTCGTCACCGATACATCTGACATATGATCGGGGCTATATGATAAAAGCACCTGTATGGACTGGTGAATACGCAAACTAATTTCAACACTGGTTGAATTGTTAGGTGAACCATGTGCCATGTACCATTAACAACTGAGTTGTTAATCTTGCTGTAAGACTCGCAGTCATTTCGCAATGCGGAGTGGATCACTGCGGTAGAGGGGAAGGCAGGGTTAACAACTGAGTTGTTAAATGGTGCATGGTGCATGCAACCTTAATTAACTTATAAACAAAATAGATAAATGAAATACTACTACGTCATAACAACACAATATATGGAGAACTACGGAGCACACTCTGGTAGTGGAAAGTTTTCTGATGGGCAAGCTCATTGGAAGTTCAAGGGCGGTGAGCAATACCTCATCTCCACAGAGTCACAGCGGTATGCGGATGCGATCGCATTCTTGACAGCTTATTTACATGAGAGGAATAACAGCGTTCACTCAAAAGAGATCGTGGTCTCATGGGATCATGAGCCATTGGTAAACCCATCCAACGCAAAGGATGAGGGATACATAGCAATAGATATCGAGGAGTATTTTAACAACTCAGTTGTTAAGTAACTTGCAAATAAACAAAATAGATAAATGAAGATACAAGAAATAGTAAAAGAAGTTCGCCTTGATTACTTAGATTATGCCTATGAGGTGATCAAGTGGAGAGTAGATGAGCTAGATGGAGCGGATCACACAGGAGTAAATGAAGAAAGAGAGGACTTAGAGAAAACTCTAACTCTTTTGAATGATCTCGCTGTAGGAAACAAGTGGCTAATGAGCCTAAAAGAACTTAACAACTGAGTTGTTAAATTAAAAACAAACAAAACAAATAATACCTATGCCAAAAAATAAACTACACCATTGGATTACCCTCAGACAGGGTGATGGATACGGAGTCTTCGATGTGGATTGGAGACTCGATACTATAGATGAGAAGGGCGAGACAGTTGAAGCTGTCTACGTGGACGGATGGAGCTGTGATTCATACAAAGAAGCAACGAGTTGTTTCTACAGTCTGATCGCCAGTCATCCAGACTCATCACACGAGAACGAAATAACAGGAGTAAAGAAGATCAGAGTTTAACAACTGAGTTGTTAAGCTGAATATAAAATAACAAACTAATAAAATAAAAAATGAAAGTAGAAGTAACATCAGACATCTTCAATGAAGATACATTTAAATTAATAGCAGAATACAAATTCGAAAAGTGTGGAGGCTCTTGGAGTAATACAGTACCAGAGGAGGAGCTTGAAAAAATTCCTCGTTCTTTCGTAGAAATGGTAGGGGGATTCGTGCCACCATCAAATGGGTTTCATGTATTTGATTCCTACGAATCGCCAAGATCACCTTACTGGTCATCATTCCTTTGGAGAGTGGTGAGGGTAGGGGACAGTGAATATACTGTACATCAGTTCGAACCAATCAAGAAGTATTACAGGGTCTCTGTAGTGGTTGAAGAATCCGTATTGGTTGAAGCTGAGTCAGAGGAGGAAGCTAAAGAAATCGTGGAAGGTTATAGCCCCTCTGACTTTGATGATGATTTTAATCTCGATAACGTCGAGATAACTGATGCAGAAGTGGAGGGTGATGGGGAAATCATGGAGGACTTAGTACACCAAGCAACAGCAGAGTTCTTTAACAACTCAGTTGTTAACTGATTAACATAAAAAATAATTCTTGCATTATTATAATAATCTATTATAATGTATAATAACAAACTAAATAAACTAAATAATGAATACAATAAACCAATACAACGATAAAGAAATCAAAGCAGGTCTTGCTAAAAGTGAGATCCTTACAGTGTTAAATAATACTGTCCAAGTTACTTGGGCAGGTAGTAAACCGACAGGCTTTAGTGCCACCCTTAAAGGGAAGACTAAAGAAGTGGTTAAGGATACCAATGCAAAGAAGGGGAGAGTGAGAGCTTCAGCTACAGTTCTTGAGACTCGTAACAACTCTCTTGGCAAGATGCTTAGTGTCGTGCAACAGGCTCAGATGAACTATAAGATAGGCACACATCCAAGCGATGTGCGTGGGGTACGTATTGTATCCACTGACAAGGTTGCTGAGATACAAGCAATGATTGATGATATGTCAAGACAACTCGATGATCTACGAGTGGATGCTTTGAGAGAGTGGGATACCATACGTGCTGAATCAATCGAAGGCTTGGGCGATAATATCCATGAAGTCAACGTACCTCACAATGGCGAGGAGTTCTTAGGAGAATTCAAGATCGCTGTATCATGGTCGGCTGCACCGATGGCAATCAAGAAGGGTACTATCTTCGAAGGTATGACTGAGGAGGTAGCTAACAAAGTGATTGCTCAATCTGAGAAGACACGCATCGATGTCATGGCAAGGAACCATTCCAAAGTATTGGAACCTGCTATGAAGAAACTTAAAGAAGCTATTAAGAAAGTGACTAAGGGTGAGCGTCTCCATCAGAAGACATTCGATGAGCTGAAAGAAGCTGCTGCAGAGTTGAAGGAATTGAACTGGTTCGAGTTCGATGTCATCAATGATATTGTCAGGGATCTTCAAGAGGTTGGCAGCATCCAACGTGATCACTTAGGTAAGACAGGATCAGCGACAAGAAAGCTCGCTGCTACTGCAATCGAGGATGTGTACAACCAAGCAGAACGCACAGCTAGTAGGCTTGCTGTCTGTGGACTCTAATCTTAACAACTCAGTTGTTAACTAAACCATTAACTAAAAAACTAAATAAAATACAATGAATACCGAAACACCAGAAATCAAATTCAGCGACGTACAAACACAAGCTGAGATCGTATACTCATCAGGAGACTCAGTAATGATTCTCTTGGGATCAGGAGGTACAGGCAAGACAGCTCTTGCCAATGCCTCAGTAACTAAGGCTATCGCTAAACTCTACGGAGTTACCGATGAAACTGTAAAGGTGTACAAGTGTAACTACACTGGTGCATCACCTCTTGAGATCACAGGTTATGGGGTCTTGAAGAAGGGTGCGAATGGTGAGGATCTCATGTCATTCTCAGAGCCAGAGGGTATACCGACGGCAGCACTTCTTGAGAGACTTGGCATGGAAGATACTCCTTGCTTGCTAGTCTTCGATGAGATGCCAGAGTGGGCAGCCGATACAAGATCGTTGGTACGTAGTACTATCGATCCAGATGGTGAGTCTAAGATCGGCTCGCATAGGCTTGGCGAGAATGTCAAGATACTCGTGACAGGTAACCGACGTGAGGATGGATCACGCTCTGCAGTACTGGATGCCCCGATAGTGAATCGTGGTAATCAGTTTATATTAAAAGCAGATATCAACTCATGGTTGAGTTGGGCATCTGAGTTTGCGTGGAGTAAGTTCTCACCAGTCGTTGAGTATCTACAGTTCAACGCTAAGTTGGAGAATGGTAACCGCTTCGCTCCATCTATCCCACAGCCTTGGGATGGATCACCACACCCAACTCCGAGATCATGGGCGAGTGCTGCTAAACAGATCAGCTATATTGAGAACAACCTTGAGCTTAGTAAGTCTGAGTTCAACAAGCATCTCAAGCTGACACTGCA
>CERU01005559.1_pt1 | contig 25922 bp, 26 predicted proteins | sample 530741 | NCBI WGS metagenome assembly CERU01 (sample SAMEA2620925, study PRJEB7988) | marine metagenome | biome: marine biome (ENVO:00000447); feature: deep chlorophyll maximum layer (ENVO:xxxxxxxx); material: "saline water (ENVO:00002010), including plankton (ENVO:xxxxxxxx)" | depth 30 m | reverse complement strand
ATCAGCAGGAGCGCGCCGAGGAAGGCGATGAAATTGTAGAGCGCCCCGGCCTGCTGCGTCGTCAGTGTCGCGTCCCTGAACGCCGCGCTGGAGGGATCGGAGGTATCGTAAATCGAACGGCCGACCGCGAAAGTGATGTACTGCCAATAGGCGAACATTGCATACCACTGGCACAGCATCGCCACCGACAGCTGCCGCATCGCCCTGGGCATGTCCTTGATCGCGCTGCCGATTTCACCAAGCGTCGCCTTGACGGTCATGGGCTTGCCGACAAGGTCCGCCTTTTCCTGCGCCGTCATCGGCAATTCGGGTACCCGCCAGACTGACCAGACAATAGTGCTTATCGAGAGGATCGCGCCGATGATGAAGGCAATCTTCACGATGACGGGAATGCCATTCGCATCGAGCACGTCCTTGGCAACGAAAGCGGTCAGCAGCGTCGGCGCAAGATAGGACAGGGTCTGCGCCAGGCCGGTAAACGCGCTCTGGGTCAGGAAGCCGGTGGCGCGCTGATCGGGCACCAGCCGGTCGGCGACATAGGCGCGGTAGGGTTCCATCGTGATGTTGTTGCCGGCGTCGAGGATCCACAGCAGGCTGGCGGCCATCCACAGCGCGCTGGAATAGGGCATCAGGAACAGGCTGATCGAACAGATGATTGCGCCGATCAGGAAATAGGGCGTGCGCCGGCCCCAGCGCGAATGGGTGCGGTCGCTCATTGCCCCGATGATCGGTTGCACCAGCAGGCCGGTCATCGGTCCGGCGAGCCACAGCAGCGGCATCGTCGCCTCGTCCGCACCGAGGAAGCCGTAGATCGGCCCCATGTTCGCCTGCTGAAGACCGAAACTGAACTGCAAGCCGAAGAAGCCGACGTTCATCTCGATGATTCGTAGCAGCGAAAGCCGCGGTTTTCCTGTGACTTGCATATCCGGTACTCTCTCCCAGCCCCACCTGTAGCAGCGACGTCGAGCAAGTTGGTGTCACAAAAAACGCCCGATTGCAAACGTTTGCATTTTAGTATTGCAAACGTTTGCACCAGCGGTATGTCTAAGGGGCGAATCGAAAGAATTCCATCTGGGAGAGCAATGATGAAACTTCGCAACGTGCTTGCTGCCGGGGTCGCGCTGTCAGCGATATCCGCCCCCACATTCGCTCAGGAAGGCGCACCCGCTGCCGATGGCGACCCCGTCCTCGGTGACAATGTCATCATCGTCACCGCGGTCGCACAGGGCCAGAACCGGCTGGAAAGCTCGGTCTCGGTCAGCGCGCTCGACGCGGAATCGATCGCCGATCTCAACCCCAGCTCTTCCGCCGATCTCATCCGCCAGATCCCCGGCATCCGTTCGGAAGCCTCGGGCGGCGAAGGCAATGCCAACATCGCGGTTCGCGGCATTCCGGTCTCGACCGGCGGCGCGCGCTATATCCAGCTGCAGGAAGACGGGCTCCCGGTCCTCGAATTCGGCGATATCGTGTTCGGCAATGCCGACAATTTCGTGCGCGCCGATCGCAATGTCGGCCGTGTCGAGGCGGTCCGCGGCGGCTCGGCCTCGACCTTTGCCTCGAACTCGCCGGGCGGGGTGATCAACTTCATCTCGAAGACCGGGCTCGAAGAAGGCGGCGCGGTTGCCGGCACGATCGGCATCGATCACGAAACCTACCGGCTCGACTTCGATTACGGCGGCGCGCTCGACGCAACCAGCTATTTCCATGTCGGCGGTTTCTACCGCACCGGCGAAGGCGTTCGCGACACCGGTTTCAACGGCAAGGAAGGCGGCCAGATCAAGGCCAACCTCACCACCGAATTCGACGGCGGCTACATCCGCGTACACGGCAAGTACCTCGACGACAGCACGCCGACGATCCTGCCGCAGCCGGTGGCCGTGACCGGGACCGACAGCGATCCGGATTATACCGCGATCGCCAATTTCGACCCGCGCACCGCGTCGCTCTACAGCCGGTACATCCCGGCGGCGCGGACGCTCGATGGCGACAACAACCCGACGACTTACGACATCCACGACGGCCTGTCGGTCAAGAGCGCTGCATTCGGCGTCGAGGCGGAAGTCGAGTTCGCCCCCGGCTGGACGCTGACCAACCGCTTGCGCTACGCCGACAACAGCGGCAGCTTCGTTTCGCCCTTCCCCGCCAGCGTGGGCGATGCGCAGACGATTGCCGACGGGATCGGCGGCGCCGGTTCGAGCATCGTTCTGGCCAGCGGCCCCGATGCGGGCCAGACGGTCGCCAACCCGGCGACCCTGGGCGGCAACGGCCTGCTGACCAATGTCGTATTGTTCAACGTCCGCCTGAACGATCTCGACTACCTGGTAAACGATCTGCGGGTCGCCAAGGATTTCGATGTCGGCAGCGGCAGCGCGACCTTCACCGCGGGCTTCTATGGCAGCCGCCAGGACATCGACACCGACTGGCTGTGGACGTCCTATGTCCAGACGGTCGAAGGTGACGGCAATTCGGTCCTCGTCGATATCGTCGATGCCGGCGGCAACGTCGTCACCGATACGGGCGTGGCCGGTTACAGCGCCAGCTTCTTCGGCAATTGCTGCCGCCGCAATTACGATGTGCGCTACGACACCTATGCGCCCTTCGCCTCGCTGGCCTTCGATTTCGATCGTGTGACCTTCGACGCCAGCATCCGCTACGATTTCGGCAGCGCCAAGGGCACGATCACCGGCTCGGATACCGGTTTCGGTGCTGGCGTGACCGCATTCGACTTCGACAATGACGGGGTTATCAGCCCCGCCGAAGCGCAGACCGGCGTGCTCCCGCTCGGCAACGCCCGGCCGGTCGATTACGATTACGACTATTTCTCCTTCTCGGTCGGCGCCAGCTACCTGCTGACCTACGACCTGTCGCTGTTCGCCCGCTACAGCCAGGGTGGCCGCCATACGGCAGACCGCAGCCTGTTCTCCCCCGCGATCAGCGCGGTGGACGGCAGCCTGCCGGGCGACGACGACAACGGCGTGATTGCCTCGGTCGACCAGCTCGAAGGCGGGCTGAAATACCAGGGCGGCAGTGTCGATCTCTACGCGACCGCCTTCTATGCAGAGACCGCCGAAACCAATGTCGAAATCGCCCCGCTGCGGCTGACCGACAACACCTATGAAGCCTTCGGCCTCGAACTCGAGGGCAGCTATTCGGTGGGCCCCTTCTCGCTGTCGGCCGGTGCCACCTGGACCGATGCGGAGATCAAGGAATCGCTCAACGCCGCGGTGATCGGCAACACGCCGCGTCGCCAGGCCGATCTCGTCTTCCAGGGGACCGCGCAGTACGAGAACGATGTCTTCACCGTCGGCCTCAACGCGATCGGCACCACGGACAGCTACACGCAGGACAACAACCAGCTGAAGCTGCCCGGCTATACGCAGGTCAATGCCTTCGTCGCCGTGCGTCCGATGGACCGGCTCGAACTGTCGCTCAATGCCAGCAATCTGTTCGACGTCTACGGTTACACCGAGGCTGAAGAAGGTGCGATCCCGGGCAATGGTCTGGTCCGCGCCCGTTCGATTGCCGGACGCAGCATTCTCGCTTCCGCCCGTATCGACTTCTGACCCAGTGTCAGGACACCGGGCCGGCCGGGTCCCCTACCCCCGGTCGGCCCACCCTTTCCTCCCATCTGTGGACGCTGAGATGACAAGCGTATGGACACGCGAAGATGCCAGCAGGATCGACCCGCGTCCTGAGAACCGGATTTCCGAAATCACCCGGCCGCGCCGGAGCGACCTCGACCGCAACCGTGTCTATTGGGACATGTGGCCGATCCAGGACCACGACGGATGGATCGCCGATTGCCGCGGCCGCGAATTGTGGATGGCGCTGACTGCACCCGATCGGGGCGATCCCAGCCTGCGCCATTTCGAGGCCAAGATCCGCCTGCTCGAACGCAAGCAGGACGGCTGGACCGATCTCGGCGACGTTCTGCCCGATCGCGCAGTGCCTTACGAACGCGAATGGGCGGGTTCGGCCGTTACCGATGGCACGACCGTCAGCCTGTACTTCACCGCCGCAGGCACTGCCGAGAAGCCCGGCGGTTACCAGCAGGCGCTCTATGAAACGCATGCGCGGATGCGCGAGGACGGGCTGCCGGTCGACTGGTCGGTTCCCGCCCCGTCGGTGCCGGTGATCACCGATGACTACCAGCCTGCCGACGCGCACGAAGGCGAGGCCGGGAAGATCAAGGCGTTCCGCGACCCCGCCTATTTCCGCGACCCCGCCGATGGCCGCGAGTATCTGGTCTTCACCGCCTCGCTCGCCAATGCGCAGAGCGAATTCAACGGCGCAGTGGGCATTGCCCGCAAGGATGGGGCGCAGTGGAACCTGTTGCCGCCGCTGGTCCATGCCGATGGCGTCAACAACGAGCTCGAGCGCGCGCATGTGGTGTTCCACGACGGGCGCTATCACCTGTTCTGGGTGACGCAAAGTTCGACCTTCGCCCCGGGTCTGCGGCATGCCCCCAACGGGATGTACGGCATGGTCGCAGACAGCCTGTTCGGCCCCTACCGCCCGCTGAACCACAGCGGCCTGGTGCTGGCCAATCCCAGCGACGAGCCGATGCAGAGCTACAGCTGGTTCGCCTCGCGCGAACTGATCGTGTCGAGCTTCGTCGATTTCTGGGGCATGGACGGGCGCGAATTGCCGCGCGACCATTCCCAGGTGGCCGACCGCTTCGGCGGCGTCCCCGCGCCGCTGCTGCAGCTGACGATCAAGCAGGACCGCTGCGAACTGTTGCAGACGATGGACGCATGACCGGCGCGCGGCCCCTGTTTGGCGGGATCGAGGCGGGCGGGACCAAGTTCGTCCTTGCAGTCGGCCATTCGCCTACCGAAATCCTCGCGCGCCACGCCCTCCCCACGCGCGCGCCCGAGGCCACGCTGCGCCAGACCGAAGCATGGTTTCGCGAACAGGGCCCGCTGGCCGCGCTCGGCATCGCCAGTTTCGGCCCGGCGGTGGTCGATCGGGCTGATGGCAGCTGGGGCCATATCGGGACCACGCCCAAACCGGGCTGGTCGGGCTGCGACCTTGCCGGCCATTTCTCGCGCGCATTCGATGTTCCGGTCGGCTTCGACACCGATGTGAATGGCGCCGCTCTGGCGGAAAGCGCTTTCGGGGCCGGCCGCGAGCTGGCCTCGCTCGCCTATGTCACCGTGGGCACCGGGATCGGCGGCGGGCTGGTTGTCGATGGCCGGGCTCTGCACGGCGCGGCGCATCCCGAGATGGGGCACCTGTTCCCGCGGCGGCATCCTGAGGACGGCGAATTCGAAGGGATCTGTCCTGCGCATGGCGATTGCCTCGAAGGGCTCGCCTGCGGGCCGGCGATCCTGCAGCGCTGGGGGGGCTCGCTGTCCGACCTGCCCGACGACCACGAAGCGCACGCGGTCATTGCGTCCTATCTCGGCCAGCTGTGCCACGCGATCTTCGCCATGACCGCCGCCGAAATCGTCGTGCTGGGCGGCGGGGTAATGCACACCCCCGGCCTGCTGGAGCGCACGCGTGAAGCGGCAGCGCGCCTCGATCGGGGTTACCTGCCCGGCGGGGCCCGCCACGCGATCGTGGCACCGGCGCTCGGCCCCAATGCGGGAATTGCCGGGGCGATCCTGCTTGCGCAGGCGGCCCGGGCGGAAAACAGCTAGGCGCCCACCGCGCGCAGGCGGCGGGCGCCTTGACGCGCTTATTTCGCCTGCGGCGTTCCGACCATCGCGGCCACGGCCTCATTGCCCTGTGCCAGCGCGACCGAAGCCGCGGTGTTGCCCTGGAGATCGACCACCCCGGCATCCGCGCCCGCCGCCAGCAGCAGGTCGATCTGGCGTTCGCGGCCGAACATCGCCGCCATCATCAGCGCGGTCTGGCCCATCGCATTGGTCGCGTTGATATCGCAGCCGGTGGCGATCAGCTGGCTGGCGATCGCATCATGCCCGCGGAAGGCGACACCCATCAGCGCCGTATTGCCGCGTGCATCGCCGGGCTTGCAGGGATCCGCGCCGGCTTCGACCAGTGCCGAGACCATTTCGCCGTGTCCGGCATAGCCCGCGAGGATCAGCGGGGTGAAGCCCTGCTCGTTCGTCGCGTCGAGATCGGCGCCCAGCTTGACGAGGCCGTCGACCAGATCGAGCCGGTTGAGCCGCGCGGCATCGAACAGCAACGCCTGCGCGCGATCCGGTCCGGGAAGTTCGGCCGAAGCCACGGGTGCGCCCTCTTCCGCGGGCTGGGGGTGTTCATGCCCGTGGGCATGGGCGTGCGCATGTTCCTGAGCTTGCAGCGGCATCGGTGCGCAGGCCAGCGCCGCCAGCGGCAGCAGCCGCGTCGTGAATGTCATCATGGAATTGGTCTTTCGTGGGGGGAGGTGTGGCGGCACCGCGACTGCCCCGAGAGGCGGAACGCGGTGCCGCGAGGTCTGGCGTCAGGGGCTCGGGAAGGTCTGCGGCGCCGCGGCGTTGAATTCGGCCACGGCCTGCATCACGTCCGGCATGGCCACGTCGACCGCTCCGGCCAGCCGCGTGCCGTATTCGGGATCGGCCTGGTAGAAATAGCTCACCATGATCGTCCGCGTGCGGTCCGACACGACCTGGCCGAGGTCGCCCGAAAGATTGGCGATGAGCTGCGCCTTGTCGGCTTCCGACAGCGACCGCCAGAAGATGCCGGGCTGCTCGAAATCGGGCGTCTTCTCGATCTGCTTCTGATCGACCATCGCCATGATCTCGTAATTCGAATAGCGCGCCCGCGCCGGGGTCTGCTTGGGAGACATCGCCGAGGGGAAGTAGTTGACGTGGCTTTCGCGGCCCGAACGGTTGAGCTGGCCGTTCTGGTTGTTGTTGAGCGGCCCGTCGCCGGCCTCGGCCACGCGCGGCGCGTTCACTTCGAGATCGAACAGGTTGGCACCCACCCGGTAGCGCTGCGTATCGGCATAGGAGAACAGCCGGCCCTGCAGCATGCGATCGGGCGAAGGCTCGATACCCGGGACCATGTTGCTCGGCGCGAAAGCCGATTGCTCGGTCCATTCGAAGAAGTTCTCCGGCACCTCGTCGAGCGTCATCTCGCCGATCTTCATCCACGGACGGTCGAGCCATTCCTTGGTGTCGTCGAACGGATTGTAGTCGAGCGACCCGATTTCGGCGACGGGGAGGACCTGCATCATCAGGTTCCAGCTCGGGTGGTCACCGCGCGAGATCGCGCCGTAGAGATCGTCGGTCAGGTAATTGAAACCCGCTTCCTTGGCCTGCGCCGCGGTATAGTTCTTCACGCCCTGGTCGCTGATCCAGCGGAACTTGGCGAACACCTGCTCGCCCTCGTCGTTGACGAGGCGGAAGGCGTGCACGCCATTGCCGTCCATCTCACGGTATGACGCGGGCGTGCCGAGATTGGTGTAGAGATGCGTCAGCATGTTCGTCGCTTCGGGAACATGGCTGAAGAAATCGAAGAAGCGGTTGGGATCCTGCCGGTTGGTCACCGGGTCGGGCTTGAGCGAATGGACCATGTCGGGGAACTGCATGGCGTCGCGGATGAAGAACACCGGCAGGTTGTTGCCCACCAGGTCCCAATTGCCCTCGTCGGTGTAGAACTTGGTCGCGAAGCCATGCGGATCGCGCAGATATTCGGGGCTCAGATGGCCGTGGATGACGCTGGAAAAGCGCACGAACACAGGCGTTTCCTTACCCGGCTGGAATAGGCTGGCCATGCTGTAGTCCGAAATGTCTGCAGTGGCACGGAACATGCCCTTGGCGCCCGTACCGCGGGCGTGGACCACGCGCTCCGGCACGCGCTCGCGGTCGAACCGCGCCAGCTTCTCGATCAGATGCGCGTCTTCGAGCAGCACCGGCCCCATGTCGCCGGCGGTCTTAGAATTGCGGTTGTCACCCACTGGCGCGCCATTGTCGCGGCGGTAGATCGGGGCCGCGCCCGTCGGCGTCTCGATTACGCTCATCGGGACGACTTCGACGCGCTCGGCGGTCTGCATGCGCGATGCGACCTGCGCCTCCTGCGGCGCGAGCTGCTGCGCGGCGGCGGCCGTGGCCAGCGACGAGATCCCCACCAGCAGGGCGGTGCAACGTGCGAATGTAATGGAAGCAGTCTTGGCGGACATTCATTTTCCCTTTGACCCGCGGCGCACCAGCGCGCCGCTCGATTGAACTGTGTCGCGGGCTGGTGGCAGCAGAAGGGAAGAGAACGAAACGCGGAATATCGTTCACGACAATCGATATAATTGAATATGTTAGACGGGCACGCCGTCAATCGCGCGCCAACGCGGGGCACGGCGGCCGCCATGACACCCGCGTCCCCGCGCGGCGAAATACGGATCACATGGCGCGCCCGGAGCATACGGGGCGGGACCCGGCCTGGCCCCCCGCGCGGCGCCGATTCTCGCCGATGGCCCGCCGCCGGGAAGGAGCGCTCCCCCTCCCCGCCGCAGCGGCCGCGGGGTTCGTCAGAGGCTCTGCAGCGCCTTGTCCAGATCGGCGATGATATCGTCGACATGTTCGATGCCGACCGAGATGCGCACCACGTCCGGCCCCGCCCCCGCGGCGACCAGCTCGGCCTCGCCCAGCTGGCTGTGCGTGGTCGAGGCGGGATGGATGATCAGCGAGCGCGTATCGCCGATATTGGCGAGATGGCTGAACAACTCGACCTGCGAGACCAGCTTCACTCCGGCGTCGTAGCCACCCTTCAGCCCGAAGGTGAACACCGCCCCGCCCTTGCCGCCGAGATATCTGTCGGCGAGCGGCTTGTAGGCATTGGTCTCGAGCCCGGCATAGGACACCCATGCCACCTGCTCGTGGTTCTCCAGCCATTCGGCCACGGCGAGCGCGTTGGCGCAGTGCCGTTCCATGCGCAGCGCGAGCGTTTCCATCCCGGTCAGCGCCAGCCATGCGTTCTGCGGGGCCATGGCCGGCCCCAGGTCACGCAGGCCAAGCACGCGGCAGGCCGTGATGAAGGCGATCGGCCCGATGGGCTCCAGCGCATCGACGAGCACGGCCCCGTGATAGGATCCGTTGGGCTGCGTCAGGCTGGGAAACTTGCCGCCCGCCGCCTTCCAGTCGAACTTGCCCGAATCCACGATCACCCCGCCGACCGCATTGCCGTGACCGTTGAGGAACTTGGTCGTCGAATGCGTCACGATGTCCGCGCCGTGTTCGAACGGACGGCACAGCATCGGCGTGGCCATCGTGTTGTCGACGATCAGCGGGACGCCGTGATCATGCGCGACATCGGCAATCGCCGCGATGTCGGTGACCACGCCGCCCGGATTGGCGAGGCTCTCGACGAAGACGCAGCGCGTCTTGTCATCCATCGCCGCGCGGACGTTGGCGGGATCGTCGGCATCGACGAAACGCGTTTCCCAGCCGAACTTGCGGAATGCCTCGCCCATCTGGTTGAGCGAGCCGCCATAGAGCTTCTTCGCCGCGACGATGTTGCACCCCGGTTCCATCAGCGTGTGGAAGGCGACCAGCTGCGCGGCATGGCCGCTGGCAAGGCCCAGCGCGCCGACCCCGCCCTCCAGCGCCGCGATCTTCTTCTCGAGCGCATCGTTCGTGGGGTTCATGATCCGCGAATAGATGTTGCCGAACTGCTTGAGCGCAAACAGGTCCGCGGCATGCTCGGCGCTGTCGAAGACATAGCTGGCCGTCTGGTAGATCGGCGTGATCCGTGCATTGGTCGCGGGGTCGGGCTCGCACCCGGCATGCACGGTGAGCGATTCGAGCTTCAGATCTGTCATGGGGCATCCTGTCCGGTGGAATTGCCCCGAAGGGAGCAGCTAAGCCCGCCCCCCGTCAACCGCATTCTCGCGCGCGGCGAAGCTTGCATTCGCATGGTCGGGGCCTGTTCGCCGTCGCGCAGCCTCAGCACCTCGACCCTGTCCGCGGTCATGGTAACCGAATGCTCGAATTGTGCAGACAGCTTTGCGTCCGCGGTGACCACAGCCCACCGATCGCATTTCCCCTGCTGGCTAACGCGACTTGAGCGACTCACCGCAGGATGGGATGGGAGTGATCGCGTAGCTGCACCGTCGGCGCGCCTGATATGGCCCACTACTATTAACTTCGCCGGCCTGCGATACAGCAACCATATCGGGAAAATGGTAGCGGAGGAGGGACTTGAACCCCCGACACGCGGATTATGATTCCGCCTATATAGCACGGTTTTCTGCGGCTCTCCCGCCCCATGCTGCATCTATGTTGCACACATTTAGCCGAACAGGTCGCGGCTCGCCTGTAGTGCCAGTTCCGCATCGCGCTCCTGATCGGCAAGCAGGTGCCCGTAGGTATCGAGCGTTAGCTGGATGCTTTCGTGCCCAATCCACACTTGCAGGCGCTTGAGGTCGATACGGCTTTCAATCCATGACGAGGCAGCCGCGTGGCGCAGGGCATGGAAGCTATACTTGCCTGTCAGGATCGGCGCGCCTTCCTTGCCCACCTGCGGCTTGCCTGTCTTGTCGAGCTTGGGCACCCCTAGCCCCGCCCTCACCTGCAATGGGAAATACATGCGGCGAAGCAGGTTATTGTGACGCACAGGCGTTCCTGTGGCGCTGGGGAAGGCCAAGCCGAGCGCGGATGGTTTGCACCGCAGTTTCCACCGCTTCAATTCTGCTACCAGTTCGGGCGGAATAGGTATCGTACGCCTACCCGCTTCGCTCTTGGGCGGACCTATCTGCCCCCATTCGTCGGCGCGCTGGCAAACCGTGATCGTGCCAGATTCTAGATCTATGTCTTGCCACCGCAACCCGCGCAGTTCGGAGGACCGCAACCCGGTTGTAATGGCAGTCAGGATAAGCGGGCGTTCGGTATCTGTCGCAGCCTTGATTAGCTTCTTAAGATCGGCGCGATCAGGCGGGACAATCTTTTCTGCCTCTCGCTTCAACCTGCCAACCTTCACGCTGGCGGCGACATTCTGGGCTACGGCCCCAATCTCCATAGCGTTATTCAGGATAGCCGAGAGCGCGCGGATTATCTTGCTGGCCATGGACCGCGACTGTGAGAGCAAAAGCTCTTGCCGCCATTCCTGCACCTGCGCCTTGGTGAGCGTGGAAAGCTTCTGCGCACCAAACTTGGGGACCACGTGCAAGCGGGCTAATTCCCGGTATCGCTTGATGGTGCTGCGCTCTAGGCCCTCAGCTTCGCCAGCGCGTATCCATAGATCGGCGGCGACTGCGAGCGTGACGCTATCGCGGGCATGGGTATGCCTGCCCTGCCGAACCTCTTGCTTGGCATCTTCCTCGTACTTGTCGGCGTCCTTCTTGCGCGCGAATTGCTTGGACCGGCGCTTGCCAGCCTGATCGCGGTAATCGACCAGCCACGCCTGTTTCGGCGTCCCGTCAGGGGCAGTCCAGGAGCGCTTACGAACTGCCATCATCTTGTTCCACGGGGCCTAAGGTCATCATTCTATTAAGGCGCTGGGCGATCACTGCGCCGCGGGTCTTTTCAGTCTTTGTTACCAGATACGAAAATGAGTCGGCTACTGCTTCATCCGACCTATCGAGACTGTCGGCAATGAAGGCCATCAGATTTAACATTAATGGCCGCAATTCGACGATGATCCAACGCCACGGAACCCCCGTTACTAGAATATCATCGCGCTCTTTCGCAAAAAGCTCGACGAGTCCTTGACGGGTCAGAAACGTTATCGCGCCGAGCAAGTCTCGTTCGCCCTCTCGGTCCTGCAAATTTCCAAGCGCTTCGGGGCTGAAAACCAAAATGGGCTCAGCTTCCTTTGATCGGGGATCTATAGCGAACAGGCTCATCGCTAATATGGACCCCCTCTCCGCCTTTATCAGAGTCGCGGCTTCCGCAGGCGATAATCCCGCCTGAAGGAACTCCAATGCGATCGACATCTCGATCAACATCGTAATTCCGTACTCGACCCGCTTACCCTTTCCCGGATTTGCCCCTGCGGGCACACCCTCGCCCTGTAGCTTTCGAAGACGGGCTTTGAACGCTCCAACGCTGTCTTCCCCTATCAGGTGCGCGTGCTTGAAGACCTCCGTCACTTCGGAAAGGCTGAATAGCATATCGACTCCAAAACCTATTTCGGTTTTCCTCTTGCATGTTGCACCGGGAATGTCTATGAATACCTAATCCGGTATAGGTCTACCGGGCAACAGAAGGGAATGCACGTGCTGAATTCCGATTTGATCCAAGGGGCCGCAGGAGCGGCAGAGTACACCGGCCTTCCGCGCCGGATGATTTACAACATGGTAGAAAACCAGCAGCTTCCGGTGATCCGGCGCGGGCGCAGGCTGTTCTTCCGGCGCAGTGAGCTTGAGGCGGCGTTCCGCAGTCAGGAGGCTGCGTAGTGTCGGACAACCTCATTGCGTGGCCCAAGCAACCGGTCCGCATCGCACGTGCCGTGAGCGTCATCGCCAACCGCACCACCGGAAACGGTTACGTCTTCTTGGTGTCCTACACCGAGGATGACGAGATTTATGGCGTGCGGAAATTCACCGCGATCTCGAAGACCGCCCTGTACGCGGTCGCACTCTCCATCAAGCACGAATGCCCAGTTATCGCGCACGGCGAAGCGGGCCACCTATTTGCGGAGAAACTGTAATGGAACACCAACCGAAAAACCTCCACGCCACGGAGAACAGCGGCGCAGAGGCTTCGAAAGTTCTTGGTCGGAACAATGAAGCTTCTAGCACTTCGGTGGAGCAGCGCGCAACCACAGAGTTCGCCCATAAGGCACAACTGCACACGCAGGCCGAGGCGGCAATGAACCTCTGCATGGCCCGTACGGGCGACGATAGCGAGGCATACGAAGACGAGCTTGCCAAGCTTGCTTCGGACCACGCGGAAGCCCTCGATGCGCTTATGATCCTGCCCGCCCCTTCTCTGGCGGCTCTAGGTCAAAAGCTCCGCATCTTCGCCCGCCACAACATCGCCAGCGGATGGTGGCGCGGGGAAGAGATTGCGGCGATCCTCGCATGTGATGCCAACCGGCTTTTGCCGTGGAGCGATCGCGCGTGAATGTCGCTTGCGATGCCGAGAGGCTTTTGCAGCCCAACCGATATAGCACGGGCGCTTGACGCGCCCGTGCCACGGCTACGGGGAATGGTATGGCTGACAAATTCAGGCGCACGCGAGAGCCGCGCCACATACGACTTTATCACTCAATCACAGGCAGCGAAGCGTGGCTGCACCTTAGCGGTAATTCCATGAAGGTGCTTATCGCGCTCGCTCGCTTCAATGATGGCAAGAACAACGGGGAATTGTATTTCTCGGAGCGGACCGGGGCCAAGGAAACTGGCCTCTCCCGCAACACCGTGAAACGTTGCCTACAAGAGCTAATCGAGAAGGGCTTTATCGTGCAGACGAAGCCCGGAGCTTTCAACCGCAACAACCTGCTGGCGGCGACCTATCGCCTAACGTGGGTGCCATGGCCGGGAGGCAAACCCTCAGCCCCCACCCGCGACTTCGAGAAGTGGAAGCCGGAAAATTCTCAGGCGCAAAGTTTGACACCGTCAGGCTCAAATTTTGACACTTCGGGCGAAACAGGGGGTCAAGGTGGGTCAATTCCTGACACGCCAACCACGGGAACGAGCGACTTTTCCGGTTTGGGGGGTGGGTCAAATAATGGGCCACAAGTACTTTACCATGGGGGTAGGTCCGAACAACCTCAAAAACCAGCACGTGAACAAGCCAATTCCCTGCATCGGGCAAATTTGGCCGTTCTGCGCAATCGCGTGCTGGACCACCTGCAAAGCTGCGATCCCGGCGAGCAGTCACGTGTGGCAGCACACGCTGGCGTGCCGGGAGCTACCCTCTCCAAATTCGTAAACGGCGGCGGATTGCCGGAGCGATACCATGAGCCGCTTAGCGCGGCTGTGACCTTCTAGGGATGGATACCATGACAGGAACGATACTCTACGGCGTGAAGCGCATTGCCGAATATCTCGGCAGCGCATCCCGGTCCCCGCTCAGCGTGCGCCAAGTGGCGTACATGATCGAGCAGGACCGACTGCCAACCTTTCGGATGGGGGCAGTCATCTGCACCACGCCGGAATTACTAGCGGAACATTTTAGCAACATTGCAAAGCGCGAAAGCGGGAAAGGCTAATACCATGAAACCGATTATCACGATGATGCAGCTTGTACGCGAGCGGCAGCAGGACAACGGCTACACATTGCTGGCGCGGTTCACCTTCGAGGAACATCATTACGAGTTCACCAACTGCGCACTGCTTCGAGCGTCCAACGGGAACATCACTGTCTCTCTGCCCAAGTCACCGGGGAAGACCTCGACCGTGCGCTATACCAACCGCGATGCTCTCTTCGACCTGATCGAGGTGGCCACAGGCAAGTACGAGGCACTAGGCGGCGACAAGACCAAGGATGAAGGCAAGCGCTCGATTTACGAGGTGCCCCTGCCCCCTGCGATTATGAGGGCCGAACGTGGCTAAGTGGCCCTACAGCACAGCGCGCTGGCAGCGCCTACGCAAGGCACACCTTGGCATGTATCCGCTCTGCCAAGCGTGCCCTCGACCCACACCAGCTAACCACGTGGACCACATCAAGCCGATAAGCGAAGGCGGACACCCCTTCCCCGGCCATGAAGGCCTGCGGTCCTACTGTGCCGCCTGTCACTCGGCTAAGACAGCGCGGGGCTTTGAAGCGGGGGCAGTCAAGACAGACCGTCCCCGCAAGGGCTGCGATGCCAACGGCAACCCGCTCGACAACGCGCACCCATGGGCCACAAAATCGCTCAGGGCTGACCGCTTAGGACCGCTGGGGGACAATCACACTCAGTTAGTTGACCGGGGGCCGACCGATGGGCGCTAGAGGTCCCGGCGCGGGAAAGCTTCGGCAGGCTGCTGCGGCGTATGACGAGGCGGCGCACACAGCGCAGCCATGGGATAAGGAAGGGATGCCCGAGGCCGAGCGGGTTATCGCCTTCCTCGAAAGCTTGCCCGTTGTCTCTGGCTTGAAAGCTGGCGGGCACCTGGAGCTTCTAGACTTCCAAAAGCAATTCGTGCGGGGGGTATATGGGCCGCGCACCGATGGTGGCGAACGTCTAATCAGGCTGGCGGCGCTGAGCGTGGCTAGGGGTAACGGCAAGTCGGCAATGCTGGCAGGGTTGTCTCTGGCGCACCTGCTAGGCCCCTGTGCCGAGTCCTATGGCGAATGCTACGCGGCGGCGCTCGACCGGGAGCAGGCCAGCGTGCTTTACCGCATGGTCAACGCCTACATTCTCGAAACACCGTGGATGGCGGCGCGCGTCAATATCAGGGACCAGACCAAAGAGGTGATCGACCATGACACAGGGTCGATATGGAAGGCCCTCACTTCGGACCCCCGAAAGGCCCATGGCCTAGCCCCGTCATTCTGGGTTGCCGACGAGGTGGCGCAATGGCGCAGCCGAGAGCTTTGGGACAACCTCGCCACCGGTATGGGCAAGCGCAAGTCTGCGCTAGGCGTGACGATCAGCACACAGGCAGCGGATGACCTGCACTTCCTGTCTGAAATGCTCGACGCGGAACCTGTACCGACGATCTACACGCAACTGCACACTGCCCCGGATGATTGCGAGCTAGACGACCGGGAAGCATGGGCAGCGGCTAACCCTGCGCTTGGGGACTTCCTGAACGAGGACCAGTTTGCCGACGCGGCGACGCGGGCAATCCGCTCGCCTTCATTCGCACCTAGCTTTCGCCTGTTGCAGCTTAACCAGCGCGTTGCAGCCGAGGGCCGGTTTATCGAGCAGGCGGATTGGGATGCCAATGGCGAGCCTTTCGACATTGCCGAGCTAGAGGGCAAAGAATGCTTTGGCGGGCTGGATCTAGGCAGCACGCGGGACCTCACCAGCTTGGCCCTGTATTTCCCGTCTGAGGGCAAATTGCTTTCTTGGCACTGGATACCTGCCGACACTGTAGAATTGCGCGTGGAGCGTGACAGGGTGCCCTATGACAAGTGGATTAGGGACGGATGGGCACAGGCCACCCCCGGCAACGCGCGCGACGATCTATCCATTATCCTATCGCTGGCAGACATTCGGGCACGCTACAACGTGCAGGGCATTGCCTATGACAACTGGCAGATGGCCCCGCTTGAAAAGCGATTGAACGACGAGGGCGTTACCCTGCCCATGCAGGGGTTCATCCAAGGCTTTAAGAGCTTCGCCCCGGCTGTGGATGCCTTCGAGACTTCGCTTCTCAATCGCCGCCTGCGCCACAACGGCAACCCCCTTCTTCGCTGGCAGGCGGGCAATACCATGGTGGAAACCGATGCGGCCGGAAATAGGAAGCCCTCGAAAAACCGCTCGCTTGACAAAACAGATGGTATTGTTGCAGCAATAATGGCGTGCGGTTTAGCAGCAAGCGATAACCCCCTCCCCCCCATTACACTTGACTCGATCAAGGTGCTGTAAGTCAAACGGGCCAGTTGTAAGGCGCTGTACGAGATTAAGGCACCCGTTTCCGCTATGATTCGTCATGGCCGAATTAGGGAACGGGCGGCCTTTCGCTTCAAATTCCCTTGGCACTAACACCCCTTGGGAGAATATACTTTGGCGAAACTTCACGAATTGCTCGAACAGCGCGCGGATGCTCACGATGCCATGAAGGCAGCGGATGCGAAGGACGATAACGCAGCCTTCGAGCAGGCAGAAACCGAATGGCGTTCGCTCGACGAAAAGGTCAAGCGCGCACAGGCTATCGAGAACGCACAGCGTCTTGAGGCTGGCGAACCCGTCAACGGTCAGTCAGACCCGCAGCTTCGCAACGAGCTTCGCAAGTTCTGTGTCGGCAAGATGATCGCCCACAAGGCGGGCCTTGGCGCTGATGCTGGCTTTGAAATCGAAATGCAGGGCGAGCTTGCCAAGCGTGCCGGCAAGCAGGCGGAAGGCTTCTACGTTCCGACCGAGATTTTCGAGCAGCGCGTCGCGTTGACCTCGACCAACGGCACTATCGTGGACAGCGATTATCGCCCGGATCAGTTCATTAGCGCGCTGACCAATTCCACCATTATGGGCCAGATGGGTGCAACCACCCTCACCGGCCTGACCGGCGATGTTATCCTGCCCCGCGAAACGGGTAGCCCGAACGTTGGCTGGGTGAACGAAAACGAAGCGCTCGGCACCGGCGATGCAACCTTCGATAGCGTGGGCCTGTCGCCCAAGCACGTTGGCGGTATCTCCGAATATTCGCGCCAGATGGTGATGCAATCCAGCCCGGATATCGAGAACCTCCTGCGCGGTATGCTTGCCCGCGACATCGGCACCGAAATTGACCGTGCAGCTATCAGCGGCACCGGCGCAGATGCGGAGCCGCTCGGCATTCTGAACGATACGGACGTTCCGACCGTGGCTTTCGATACGGACCTGTTCACCACTACGGCGGATATGATCGGCACAGCGGACGCGGCGAACGTTGGCAACCGGCGTGCCTTCCTCGCAACCAATGCGCTGAAAATCTCGGCAATGAAGCTGCGGGATGCGAACGAGCTTCCGATTCCGCTGTCGGCTACCTTCCATGGCGAGACGGTCAACTTCACCAATCAGGCCCCAAGCAATCTTGGGGTGGGCGAGGACGAAGAGGCGCTGATCTACGGCGACTGGCGCGACTTCCTCATTGGTGTTTGGTCGCAGCTTGACGTGCTTGTGAACCCGTATGCGGAAAGCGCCTACAGCAAGGGCAACCTGCTTATCCGTGCGATGGCAACTGTCGACTTCGGCATTCGTCGCCCCGGATCGTTCGCAATCGCCACCGGCGTGAATGCATAAGCAATGGCGGCGCGCAGTTCCCTAAGCGCCGCTGTTGAGCGGCGGGCCTTTTCCGAAATTCGGGCGAGTACCGGAGGACGGAAGATCGAAGGTTACGCTGCTACGTTCGGCGTGGAAGCGCACATCGGTTCCTTTGTGGAGACAATCGAGCCGGGTGCCTTCCGCGCCGCACTAGAGGGCGACATTCTAGCCCTGCACGACCACGACACCGGCAAAGTTCTTGGGCGGACCCGTTCTGGCACCCTGCGGCTGGCAGAGGATAGCCGGGGGCTGCACTTCGAGCTTGCCCTTCCTGATACACAAGCGGGCCGTGACGTAATGGCCTTGGCCGAGCGTGACGACCTTGGCGGCATGAGCTTTGGCTTCAACGTTCCTAAGGGTGGCGAGCGATGGGAGGGCCAACGGCGCACCCTTTCGCTGATCGACCTCAAGGAAATATCGGTTGTCAGCGCGTGGCCTGCTTACCCGGATACCGAGATTGCCCTTCGAGCCTTTGCACAGGGCTGTGAAGCACGGCGGCGGCAACGGGTGCTTACCATTGCGGAGACTGCCCGATGGGCTTCCTAGAGCGCGCACGCGGCTTTCTTGGCCTTGAACAGCGCGGCGACACCTCACCCTTAGACCCCTCCTGGCAGGCCCTTACGCCGCAGGTAGGAGCAACCACGGCGACCAGCGCGCGGCAGGCTGAGCAGCTTTCGGCTATCTCGGCTTGCGTTGGTGCTGTCAGTTCGGCGCTCGCCTACGTTCCGGCCTACGTTTACCGCAGGCAGGCAGATGGCACGCGGGTGGAGGTGACGAGCCACCCCCTGCGCCAGATCGTGCGCGGCGGCGTCAATGAGGGCATGACTTGGCCCGAGCTAGTCGAGCACTTGCTCGCTTCCACCCTGCTAACCGGCAACGGGCTGGCCGAGATCAAGCGCAGCGGCAACGGGCGCTTGGCCGGTTTCCAGTGGATCCCTTGGCAGCACGTAACCGTCACCAAGCTTTCGAGCGGGCGGATTGCTTACGATATCAACGATGGCACGCGGACGCGCCGCCTGTTGGATGGCGAGGCGTTTCACCTGCGCGAGCGCACCGATGATGGGATTGTTGGCAAGAGCCGCATTGCCCGCGCTGGCGAGACTGTCGCAGGCGTGCGAGCGGCGGACCTGTGGGCGCGATCGTTCCTGAACAATGGCGCAGCCCCTAGCGGCGTGATCGAAAGCGAGCGGCCCCTTACAGAGGCGCACACGCTCGACCTCAAGACACAGCTTGCGAACAAGTTTGTCGGCGCGGTCAACGCGGGCAGGCCTTTGGTGCTTGAAGGCGGTATGAGCTGGAAGGCCATTAGCCTTTCGCCCGAGGACTCGGAATTGCTCGAAACGCGCAAGTTCGGCGTTGTCGAGATTTGCCGCCTGTTTCAGGTGCCCCCGCCTATCATTCAGGCGTATGAAAACAACACCTTCACCAACGCGGCACAGGCGGGCCTGTGGTTTGCGACATTCTGCCTTGCCCCATGGGCGCGCAGGATCGAGGCTGAATTTGCCCGTTCGGTATTTCCTACCGGCAGCGAGCTAGAGCTAGAGCTAGACCTTTCGGGCTTCCTTCGCGGCGATCCTGAAACCCGTTGGAACGCGCACAAGATCGCAATCGAAACCAAGGTGCTGGACCCCGACGAGGTACGGCAGATGGAAGGCTGGAACCCAAGGGGGAAGGCTGATGGCTGATCTAATCGCCCTGAGCGAAACCAAGGATTACCTGCGCGTTGACGGTACAGCCGATGACGCCACGCTGGCCACCCTGATCGCTGCGGCAAGCGAGGCTGTGGCAGGTTTGGCCAACGGATGGGACCCGAGCGACCCTGTGCCCGAACGCCTAAAGCTGGCCACACTGATGCTTGTGGCGGATTGGTTCACCAACCGCGAGGCGGTGACGGTAGGCACGACTGCGGCCCCCGTCCCCTATGGCGTGCAATGGCTGGCGCACGACTATCGGAAGATGGCGATATGAGGGCTGGCGTGCTCGACCGTCGCGTTACGATTGAACGCTATAGCGTCACTCAGAACGCCTACGGGGAAGAGATAGAATCTTGGTCCCCGTTGGCCACGGTATCGGCGCAGGTGATCCAGCAAAGCGGGCGGGAGTTTCTTGCGGCTGATGCCGTGCAAGCTTCTGTGCGCGTCCTGTTTCGTCTGCGCTGGATCGAGGGCGTGAGGGAAACCGACCGCGTGATTTACGGCGACCGGCAACACGATATCCAAGAGGTCAAGGAATTGGGCCGACGCGAAGGCCTGGAGCTTATGACCGTGGCGGCAGCATGACCCAACCCCATAAGCCTGAATTGGTCCGGCGCGCGGAGGCGACTACCGCCACCATGAACAAGTACCGGAACAAACCCTTCAACTGGAAAGCGGGAAACACCTGCATTCACCTGCTGCGCTTTCACCTGCGCCAGCTTGGCTACAAGCCCGAACCTTTGCCCCGCATCCGTTCGGCTATTGGTGCGCGCCGTGCGCTCGACAAGCGCGGCTGGCAACACGTTGGCGATATGCTCGATACCTTGCTTCCGCGCGTACCGGGGCACGCCTCAATGGCGCTTGGCGATATTGCCATGCTCCGCAGCGGAGACGGGTTCGGCGCGATCACGATATGTGCAGGCCCGCTCAAACTGATGGGCTGGCATGACGATGTAGCAGGGATGGCCGTAATGGAGCCCCACGATATCGAAGGGGTCTGGCGTGTCTAAGGCCCTCAAGACAGTTGCGACCGTCGCTGGCGTTGCCGCCCTCACATTGGCCATTCCCGGCGTTGGCGGCGCGCTAGGTCTCTCGGCTGCGGCGACCTCCAAGGCCGTAGCCATAGCCTCTTTAGTTTCCACCCCCGCCTCTACCGCTGCGGCAGCATACGCGCGACCCCTCCAGGAGCGAACCAATGACATTGATGAACGGCCTTATGTACCAAGGCAAAGCCTATCTGTGGGTCGATACGGCAGTTTGGGACCCAACCACCGGCGAACGCATCGGAAACGCGGAAAAGGCCTTTGTGGGCAACCTGTGGCCATGGGCGGCGGTCCACACCGGACACATAGACCCCAACGACCTGAACAAGGTTGCGCGGCGCATGGCCGAGAGGCCCAACCTAATCGCCGAGGCACTAATTCGGGACGCTATCGAGGTTTTGAGGATCGAGGCCGACGAGGGGCGCTTGGGTCGCCTCCTACTTGCCTACCCCTGCTCGGAATATGGCGCACGGTTGACGATCATATCGAACCGCGACTTTCTACCCGTCGCCAAGGCATACGAGCCGCACGATGTTGGAGAGTTCCTTTGCAGCGGCAACGGGGCCGATTGGGCAAAGGACTACCACGGGCGTGATTTAACGCCTGATGACGTTCGCAGCTTCATTCGCCTGCAGGCACAGCATCCGTTCGACACTGAGGATGGCTGGCAGGGCTTGGGAATTGGCGGCGACATTCTCGAAATAGAGGTTGCCCCCAACGGCGTGCAGGTGCGGCAGCTATACAATCTCGACGAAGCCAAAGCGGCGTAGCTGCGCGATTCGCTCAGATGCGCCATGTTGCACCCATGTTGCACGGACGCGCCGGAACAGGCTGGAAAACCGCAGAAATGCTAGGGATTAGCTGTGCGTCACCGTGCAACACAAAACTGCGCTTTCGCGCTGGCCGCCCTTTCCTAAGATACTGATTTATCTAGAGAAAGAGTGGTAGCGGAGGAGGGACTTGAACCCCCGACACGCGGATTATGATTCCGCTGCTCTAACCACCTGAGCTACTCCGCCCCAAAGAGGCATGCCGGGGCAATAGCCCGCTCGGCAGGCGGCGCGTTTAGGGCGGTCGGGGCATGCGGTCAACCGCGCAAATGCGTATTGTCCGTGATTTCTTCAGGCGGTCGCGTTCGGGGGCCTGCGGGGCGCCGTTTGCCGCCGATGGACAGCGTATCGAACAGGCCGGGCAGCGCGCCATTTCCGGGGTGCCACCCGCACCTGACGCGCACCACCTGAGCGGCGATCGGCGGGCACGCTTAGGGTGCGGCGGTGCCGCGAAAGGCGAAGTCCCGCACCCGCTCCCACGGGCCGCCGCGGTAGCGAAACAGTTCGAGGCCGCGAAAGGCGAACGGCGCCGGGGCGATCGTCCCCGCCAGCTGCGCCTGCAGCGCCTTCGCTTCCTTGCCCGTGACCTTGTTCTGGATCGTGACATGCAGGCGCGGACGCTGCTGGTCCTGCTGTGTCAGCAATCCGTGGAAGTGATCGGCAATGATGCCGCGCAGATCGAGCATGGCGGGCGCAGACAGCTTGATCGCGGTGCCCCGCCCCAGCGACATCAGCCCTTCGACCTGCCCCGGCACCGGCGCGAATTCCGCCGCCATGCGTTTGAGAACGCTGCAGGCTTCCGCCTCGCACATCGCCGGCAATGCGTGGAACAGCGTGACATGCGCTTCGAGATAATTGCGTTCGGGCGGGAAATGGGCAGTGCGCAGCGCGGTGAAACGCGCATGTAGATCGCGCGGGAGCTGCGCGGTGAGGATCAGCGGGGCGTCTTCCCCGCTCACATTTCCCCGCGCTGGCGGCGGATTTCGAACCACTTGGCGACGTTGCGGTTATGCTCTTCCAGCGTCTCCGCAAAGGCATGGCCGCCGGTACCATCGGCAACCATGTAGCGCGCGCTCGTTTCCGCCGGGTCCAGCACCGCCGCGATCGCCTCGCGCCCGGGATTGGTGATCGGACCCTTGGGCAGGCCGACCATCGTATAGGTGTTGTAATCGTTGATCGCGGCGATTTCGGACTGGCGGATGCGCCGGCCCAGCGGCTTGCCCTTGGTCAGCGGGTAGATGATGGTGGGATCGGCCTGCAGCAGCATGCCGTCCTTGACCCGGTTCGAATACAGGCCGGCGACCATCCTGCGTTCCCGTGCGACGCCGGTTTCCTTTTCCACGATCGATGCGAGGATCACGGCCTCCTGGACGCTGTCGACCGCAATATCCTCCGCGCGTTTGGGCCAGGCCTCGGCGAGATAGTTCTGCATCGCCGCCTGCATCCGCGCAAGCACTGCGCTGCGCGCCTCGCCGCGTTCGAAATCGTAGGTATCGGGCAGCACCGAGCCTTCGACCGGCACCGGAATTTCGCCGGTCAGGTGATCTTCCGCCATCAGCCGTTCGTGGACGAGGATCGACGGCAGGCCTTCGGGAATGGTGACGAAGCGGCGGATCACCTCGCCATGCTGGAACGTGTCGAGGATCGCGGCGCTGCTGGCGCCGGCGGGGAGCAGGAATTCGCCGGCCAGGATCGGATCCGACGAGCCGAGGATCTTGGCGCGCAGCAGGAATCCCTCCGGATCGGCGATCACGCCTTCCTCGGCCAGCTTTTCGGCGACCGAGGTCAGGCTCGCACCCGAGGGGACAATGAAATTCGTATCCTCCTCGATCTCGGCACTGCCCCACCAGCCCGAGACGAACCAGATCGCCGCGATGGCAAGGACCAGCGAGAGGACGCCTGCGAGGAGGCACCCGGCCTTTTTCACGTCAATCGACCTTCTGGACGATCAGCGAGGCATTGGTGCCGCCGAATCCGAAGCTGTTGTTGAGCGCTGCGCGGACTTCGCGCTGCTTGGCCTGCTTGGGCACGAGATCGACGCCTTCGGTGCCTTCGTCCGGATTGTCGAGGTTGAGCGTGGGCGGCACGATCTGGTCGCGGATCGCGAGGATGCAGAAAATCGCCTCGACCGCGCCGGCGCCGCCGAGCAGGTGCCCGATTGCCGATTTGGTGCTGCTCATCGACGCGCCGCTGAGATCGTCGCCCAGCACGCGCTTGACCGCGCCGAGCTCGATCGTGTCGGCCATGGTCGACGTGCCATGCGCGTTGACGTAATCGATATCGCCGGGCGCGAGACCGGCCTTCTTCAGCGCCATGCGCATTGCCAGTTCGGCACCCTTGCCCTCGGGATGCGGCGCGGTGACGTGGTAAGCATCGCCCGACAGGCCGTAACCGGTGACTTCGGCGTAGATCGTCGCGCCGCGCGCCTTGGCGTGTTCGTACTCCTCGAGCACGACCACGCCCGCGCCTTCGCCCATGACGAACCCGTCGCGGTCCTTGTCATAGGGACGGCTGGCCTCGGTCGGCCGGTCGTTCATGCTCATGTTGAGTGCGCGGGCCTGCGCGAAGCCGGCCACGCCCAGCGGGTTGATGGTGCCTTCAGCCCCGCCCGCCAGCATGACGTCGGCATCGTCGAGTGCAATCATCCGCGCGGCATCGCCGATCGAATGCGCGCCGGTCGAACAGGCGGTCACCACCGCGTGATTGGGGCCCATCAGGCCGTATTTGATGGACACCTGGCCCGAGATGAGATTGATCAGCCGCCCGTGGACAAAGTGCGGCGACACGCGGCCGGGACCGCGTTCGTGCAGCACGATGCTTTCCTTCTCGATCCCCGGCAACCCGCCGATGCCCGAGCCGATCGAAACGCCGGTGCGCAGCTTGAGCTCGTCGTCCATGTCGACGAGACCCGCATCCTCGAGCGCCTGGCCCGCCGCGTCGATGCCATAGACGATGAACGGATCGACCTGCCGCTGGACCTTGTGATCGACGCGCTTGTCGGGATCGAAGCCGAATTCATGATCCTTGGGCTTCACCTCGCAGGCGATGGTGCATTTCTGCCCCTCGGTGTCGAAGCGCGTGATTTGCGCGGCTCCGCTCTTGCCCGCGATCAGGTTCTTCCAAGAAGTCTCCACGTCCCCGCCGAGGGGGGTGACGAGGCCAAGTCCGGTTACGACCACACGACGCATGTAATTCTCCGCAGATAAGACAACAGGCCCGGCCCGCTATGGGGTCGGGCCTGTCCGGTCCCGCATATAGTGCGGGATTCGAAAAGCGCGAGCCTTAGCCCTTGTGCTCTTCGATATACTTGGTCGCGTCGCCGACGGTGGTGATCTTCTCGGCCGCATCGTCGGGGATTTCGACGCCGAATTCCTCTTCGAAGGCCATGACCAGCTCGACGATGTCGAGACTGTCCGCACCGAGATCGTCGATGAAGCTGGCTTCCTGGGTGACCTTGTCGGCCTCGACGCCGAGGTGCTCGACGACAATTTTCTGCACGCGGTCGGCAGTATCGCTCATTTGTATCCCTCTCGAATTTGGGGGTTTCTGAATTGCCAATCGCCCTAATCAACGGAGCGGCGCAGCGCAAGGGCAACTCGCCGTGTACCCCGGACCCAAACGCGTTGCGGTTGATTTCCCCTTCATAGCACACACTGCAAAAAGGGAAATAAAACAATGGCTAGCACCGTTTTCAAGAGCCTCACCGATACCACTTTCGATTCCGTCGAAGGCTATCGCCAGGCGGCCGAAACCGCCAACAATTCGCAGCTGACGCAGGCCCTGCAGCAACGCGGCCAGGAGCGCGGCCAGACGCTGCAGCAGATGAATGCCGAACTGCAGCGCCAGGGTGAGGAACTGGTCACCAAGGGCACGCTGACCGGCGAAGCGCACCAGATGTGGCAGAGCGTCACCGCCGCCTTCGAAAACAACGACGAAGCGGCCGCAGAGCGCGTCGAGGAAGGCGAGGACTACATCAAGAACAAGTTCCAGCAGGCACTCGAGAGCGACCATCTCGAAGTGCAGGAGCGCGCGGTCGTCCAGCAGGCATATAGCGAGATCTGTGCCGGCGAACGCTTCGGCGACTTCGCCGCCAAGCAGTTCGACTGACATATTCCTGAATAACGAAGAAAGGGCGCGGGATCCGGTCCCGCGCCCTTTTTCGTTCGCGCTGCGCGGCTGGTCGCCCTGCGCTTGCCGGGTCAGTCGCCCGCGCGGTCGACGCGGGTCGCCTCTGCCCCCTGCGGCTTGAGCGCATCGACGGTCCGGATATGGACATCGCGCAACTGGCGCGGACTGACGAGGCTGGGTGCACCCATCATCAGGTCCTGCGCCTTCTGGTTGAGCGGGAAGGCGATCACTTCGCGGATATTGGGTTCGTCCGCCAGCAGCATCACGATCCGGTCGATCCCCGGGGCCGAACCGCCATGCGGCGGGGCGCCGAGCTTGAACGCCTCGATCATGCCGCTGAAGTTCTCGTCGACATCGGCCTGGCTGTAACCGGCCAGTTCGAACGCCTTGTACATGATGTCCGGGCGGTGGTTCCGGATTGCGCCCGAGGACAGCTCGTAGCCATTGCAGACGATGTCGTACTGCCACGCGAGGATATCGAGCGGGTCCTT
>CERU01003516.1_pt1 | contig 26859 bp, 9 predicted proteins | sample 530741 | NCBI WGS metagenome assembly CERU01 (sample SAMEA2620925, study PRJEB7988) | marine metagenome | biome: marine biome (ENVO:00000447); feature: deep chlorophyll maximum layer (ENVO:xxxxxxxx); material: "saline water (ENVO:00002010), including plankton (ENVO:xxxxxxxx)" | depth 30 m | reverse complement strand
TGTAAGTGTTTAGGTGCAAATGTTCTTCGTGGTCCTGACCAGAAACCATGGGATGGTAAGTTGAACTATGATTGGCAACTGTGGATTGATAGTGACATTGTGTTTAACACTGAGAAGTTCTATCAATTGATTCTGATGGATAAGGACATTGCAGGTGGATGGTATTGCACTGAAGATGGACAGACTACATCGGTTGCACACTGGTTGGAAGAAGATGACTTCCGCAACAATGGTGGTGTAATGAATCACGAAACTCTTGATAGTATCGCGAAGCGTAAGAAACCCTTCACTGTGGACTACACAGGTTTTGGATGGTTGCTCATCAAGAATGGTGTGTTTGAACACGAAGGTATGCCTTATCCATGGTTTGCACCTAAGATGCAGGTCTTTGAGTCTGGTGAAGTACAAGACATGTGTGGAGAGGATGTATCATTCTGTCTGGATGCAAAAGAGGCAGGATTTGAGATTTGGTGCGATCCTCGTATCAGAGTCGGGCACGAAAAATCTCGCGTTATCTGATATGGCTCAGGAGTTTTATACAATTCTCCATAAGGGTCAGGTCCTTGCAGAGGGCTTGACCCAAGAACAATACTTTGATAAACTAGCAGACCTGGCAGAGGACTTCTACTCGTCAGGTACTCCGAACCCCTCGGAGCTTGATACACAAATTACTACAGAGGATTAATTATGGCACGGGCAAAAATCGGTCTCGCTGGTCAAGTGATGATTGAGTCACAACCGAAGAAAACTCGTCAAGGACAAGGGAAGAATACCAAATACGCCGCGTCTTCTCGCAATAAGGCTAAAAAGTGCTATCGCGGACAAGGTAAATAAGCACAGTTGTAAACAAATGTTATGGCGTGCTTGATTGCTAATCTTCCTTCAGTGGAAGTATGGGTACGTAAAGAATATCTCACCGACCATCAATCTGGGCATGGTGAATTTGTAAAGGGCGTTTGGGTATCGGTTAAGTCGATACCTGGACGCGCTTTTTATTTTGAAACCTACTTACCAGAATATGCGGCAATGTATGATAAGTTGCCCATCAGCGCCTTTGTAACGGACCCAGAGACTCCAAAACCTGATATGAGTCTACCTAACCTACAGTTCTGGAATTGCATGGACTATGGGGTTGTATCAGTAGATAAGAAGTTTATTGGTTCGATGGACTTTGAATGTTATACCAGAGACCATGGCATCATGAAAGGTACCTACGTCTGCACAATCGATAATTATCACCATGATCCAGACTATGTTGACTGGGCGACAAGTGAAAACCCAGCAGAACATAAGTCCCATAACTTGATTGAACTGGAGAATGGGCAGTATGCTCTGTATCCAAACAATAGAATGCGTATCTTTGATAATAGTTTGACTCCAGTTGATCCTAAGATGCCTGACTTTAAGGTATCAACTCAATATTATTCAGTAGAAAATGGTTATGACCGCCTTGGTATGGGGCGTGAAGATGAATATCATTGGAAGACTGCAAAGGAAAGGGCAGAAGAGGAGGAAATAAATACCGATGAGGGATAGAAACCCCTTTAAAAGTTCTGTTTAACCAAGATGGAGAAACAGATGTCTAAGTATCACGTCGATAGAGATGTTGAATATATGTACCGCATGTGGGGTACGACTAGTTTGATTACTGATTATTGGACCAAACCTCATGAAACGAGTGATGCAGCAGAAGAATTGACTGAGGAAGAGCAAAATCGCGAGTGAAGGTATAAATAAATTCAGAAAAATCTACCATTTCAATGCCTTCAGCAAGGGTTTCCAGAGCATTTAAGGATATTAGTTTCTCATTTGATCCACATCCTGTGACGAAGGACCTCCCTGTGCTCATAAATGAGCGTGCAATCATTAGATCTGTACGCAATTTGGTTGAAACAATACCCACAGAGCGTTTTTTCAACTCTGATTTGGGGTCTGATGTTCGTGCAAGTCTTTTTGAACTTGTCGATGTAACGACAACAAAGATTATTGAAGACCAAATTCTTGATACTATTCAATTTTATGAACCTCGCGTTGAAAATGTTGAAGTACAAGTTGATATCAGACCCGATAATAACAGTTTTGATGTGAATGTTTACTTTGATGTTGTTGGATTAGATTTACCACCTCAAGCCTTCTCATTCGTTTTAGAGGCAACCAGATAAGATATGCCTTTTACTCAGTTTACAAACCTAGATTTTGACCAAATCAAGGCTCAAATCAAAGATTATCTCCGTGCAAATTCAAATTTCACGGATTTTGACTTTGAAGGGTCTAACTTTGCGGTCCTTATTGACACTTTAGCGTACAATACTTACATTAACGCATTTAATGCGAACCTTGTAGTCAATGAATCCTTCCTGGATGGTGCTACAGTTCGTGAAAATGTCGTTTCTTTGGCGCGAAACATTGGTTATGTACCTCGCTCTAGGAGCGCCGCTAAGGCAAATGTATGGTTTAACGTACCCACTACCACTACTAGTGGTACTTTGACGCTTCAAGCGGGTCTGGTGTGCATTGGAGTGACTGATAACTCATCATATCGCTTTTCTATCCCAGAAGATTTGACTGTTGGTGTCAAAAATGGGGTAGCACAGTTTGGAACAGCAGATTTACCAAGAGAAGTCTTGCAAGGTTCCATGCTTTCAAGGCAATTTTTGGTCAATACTTCTGTTGATCAGCGTTTTATCCTTGACAATCCAAGTATTGATACCTCTACAATCAGATGTTATGTTAGAGGAATCGGTGATTCTGGTTTAGGACGGGAATTTAAGCAAATTGACAACATTTTAAACTTAAATAAGAACTCTGAAGTGTTCTTATTACAAGAAGTTCAGGATGAAAGATACGAACTTCTGTTTGGTGACGGATATTTTGGTAAAAAATTAGAAAATAACGCTGTAATCACTGTAAGATACCTTGTAACTGATGGTGCAGCAGGAAACGGACCATCGATATTTGATTTCCAAGGTTCATTTGTTGATGAAGGTGGAGTATCAGTCATTCCAAGTGGTTCTATCACCGTAAATACGGTTCAAAAGGCACAAAATGGTGGAGAAATTGAAGATGTTTCTTCAATTAAGTACTTTGCGCCTCGTTTATACTCTGCTCAGTACAGAGCAGTCACTGCAAGGGACTATGAAGCAATTATTTCGGAAGTATATCCCAACACAGAGTCAGTTGCAGTGGTTGGTGGAGAAGAATTATCACCTCCTAAGTTTGGAACAGTCCAAATTAGCATAAAACCAAAGAATGGAACGTTTGTTTCTGACTTTGACAAGCAAAATATTCTTAGTAAACTGAAGCAATACTCAATTGCGGGTATCAATCAGCAAATTGTTGATCTGAAAGTTCTTTACGTGGAACTTGATTCGACAATTTACTATGATGTATCCAAAGCATCGAATGCAAGTGACCTCAAAACGAATGTTACTGACGTTTTGAACTCATATTCCAAGAATGTTGACATGAATCGCTTTGGTGGAAGATTCAAATACAGTAAAGTGCTGCAATTGATTGATAGAGTTGATGATGCAATCACTTCTAATATTACAAAAATCATTATTAGAAGAGATCTGAAGGCATTAGTCAATCAATTCGCACAGTATGAACTTTGTTTTGGTAATAGATTTAATGTAAAACCAAATGGATTTAATATTAAGTCTACAAGATTCAAAGTTGCTGGGGAAGAGAGTGAAGTATTCATGGTTGATGTTCCCAATACTGACTTAAAAACTGGAATTATTTCACTTGTTAAAGTGAATGATAAGGGTGAAAGTATTGTTGTTGCAAAGGAAGCAGGAACAGTTGATTATCTAAAAGGAGAAATCAATCTTAGTACTGTAAATATTGTCTCAACACAGAGACCAAACGACATTGTTGAGATTCAAGCAGTCCCAGATTCTAATGATGTTGTCGGACTCAAAGATCTTTATTTGAGTCTGAGCGTTTCAGATAGTAAGATAAATATGGTTAAAGATGTCATTGCATCTGGTGAAGACATTTCTGGCGTCACATTCACAAGAGATTTCTATACATCAAGTTACTCAAACGGAGATTTAGAGAGGAAATAAAATATGTCGCAATTTGAGAAGAGAGTGCAACTCAATAAGATTATTGAGGGCCAACTTCCAGAATTCTTAGTTGCCGATTTTCCAAAAGCGGTAGAACTTTTTAAGCAATATTACGTCTCTTTGGAACATCAAGGAGGTAATGTTGATTTGGTTGATAACCTTGATCGTTACATCAGGGTTGATAATCTCGTTCCAGAAGTTATTGTTGGTTCAACAACTCTCTCCTCAGGTATTGATAAGACTGCAACTACTATTACTGTTGCATCAACTAAAGGATTTCCAGATGATTATGGTCTTCTGAAAATTGGTGATGAAATTATTACTTACACTGGTAAAACTGCAACCACGTTTACTGGATGTATTCGTGGATTTAGTGGTATTACTGGATATTCTAGTGATATTTCAAATATCATTGATCATACCAACAGACAATCTCTTAAGTTTGCACAAACAACAGCAGCAGAACACATTGCAGATGTATCTGTAACAAACTTAAGTGCAATTTTCTTACAAGAGTTCTATAAAAAGTTAAAGAGAACTTTTACTCCAGGATTTGAAGATCTTGATTTTGTTTCTGACTTGGATGTTGGAAACTTTATTAAGCACGCTAGAAACTTTTACCAATCAAAAGGTATTGAAGAGTCTGTCAGAATACTCTTCCGGGTCCTGTACGGCGTTGAAGCAAAGGTTATAGACCTAGAGACCAGATTGGTCAAACCATCCTCTGCTGAGTACGTTAGAAGAGAAGTATTTGTTGTTGAAAATTTAGAATATCTTGATGAAGAAAGTGGACTTTTTGTCTCTGGCGATCCATTTGCACTTGAAGGTCAAACAATCACAAGAACTTTAGATCCAAATACCAGAGCATCTGTATCTGATGTAGAAATTTTTACTCGTAACAACAAAACATTTTATAGACTTGGTGTATTTGTTGGATATAATGATAAAGATTTTATTGAAGGAACTTTTACTATTCCAGGTGCATCAAGAGTAGTCGAAAAGATTGAACCAGGTGACTCAACCATTTCTGTAGACTCTACTATTGGTTTTGGTCAAACTGGTGCGATTATTTGTGAAAGAAGTGAGTTTACTAGTGGTCCAATATTAATCAGATACACATCTAAGAGTGTCAACCAGTTTTATGGTTGTACTCAAGAGAATTACTCAGTTGGTATGGGTGTTCCCATTCCTCTTGGGAAAATGGTTCGTTTTGATGATTGTGTTTATGGATATGAAAACGGAGATACTTCAAAAAGAGTTGACTTACGCATAACTGGAGTTCTTTCAGAATTTGATCCAGTTGAGGATATTCCTCTTATGGAAGAGGATGAAGAAATTGTTGTACAGAATTTGGGTGAGGTTATTAAAAACCCACCTGGAGATAAGACATATGCTGAAGTTTTTGCAAATTCTTGGATTTATAATACCAGCACACGATTTATTGCCGAAAGTGCAAGTGGTTCTACTTTTGTACTGACTACAGATATTGATAAATCAAGTCTTAAGGTTGGTGACCTTGTAGAGATTGTATCTGGGACTGTAGGTGTTGGCACTGTTGTTGTACCTCCCCCTCAAGGTGGTGCTTTTGCGGAAGTATCAAGTATCAATTTCGCAACAAGAACTGTTACGTTATCTAATACTGGTGGTTTTGTTGCAAATCCATTAACGTCATATAGTCTTAGAAGAAAACTCAGTAAGGCTACAAGTTCTGGTGCAGAAATTGAATTAGGAAATGATGTTCATAATACTGACATATTGAACTTATATGTTGATAATGAGTTGACTGAAGCATATGTTGCATCCAACTCTTTACCATCATATGAAGTTGTAGAAGATATTGTAGAAGCATCAACTCCAGACGGAACAGTAAGTAGTCTTGGAAACTTTGATAATTTCTATAAAGCATATAATACAGTCAGATTTGCAAGTCCTGTAGATTTTAGAGATGGTGATGAAATTGTCTATACCGCAGACAATCCATTCTCAGGATTAGAATCTGGTGAGACTTACTATGTTAAGTTGGTATCTTCTAGAGATATTAAAATTTACATCTCTAAGGAACTTCTCACAAGTGGTGAGCATAGGAGAGTAGGACCAGCACCATTACCATCCACAGGTATTCATAGATTTACTCTTAAGAGACATAGAAATAGAAAAATTACTGATAATAGGATTTTAAGAAAATTCCCATTATCACAAAGTGCAAATGATGTAAACCCAGATCCTAGAACTGAAGGTTCTGTTGGTATGTTAATTGACGGTGTAGAAATCTCTGCGCCAGATTCTCAAGACAAAGTTTATTATGGACCTCTGAAAAAATTTGAGGTTCTGAATGGTGGCAAAGGTTTTGATGTTGTTACTCCACCAGAGATTACTATCAAAACTGGAACAACACAAGCAAAAGTTGAACCAGTTATTATTGGTGATGTAAAAGATGTATTGGTTGATCCACAAGATTTCGATGTACAAAGATTGACTTCTATATCCTTAACGGGTGGTAATGGTTCTGGATGTGAATTAGAGCCAGTCATTGGTAGTAGATTCCGTGAACTAAAGTTTGATAGTAGAAAACTTAGTCTTGGTGGTGGTGTTGATATTGATAATGAGACAATTACTTTTGATAGACCACACAATCTTGTAAACGGTCAAATACTCATTTACAACCAAAACGGTAACGATCCTCTTGGTATTGGTGATGCATATGATCCAAATAACCCAGAAGATAATAATCTTCAAAGTGGGGATGAATATTATATCAGAGTTGTTAATACATCTACAGTTAGATTATTTACAAAAGAGGAGGATGCTCTCCACTTCCCAGCAGGTATTAACACAATTGGTCTGTCTGAAGCAACTACTGCATCTGGTATTCATAAATTTAGAACAGAATCTCAAACAAATCTGAGAGGTATTAAAGTTCTAAATCCTGGTTCTGGTTATTCTTATAGAAAGTTAAGAGTGAAGTCCTCAGGAATTTCAACTCAATACAATACATTCTATTTTGAAAATCATGGTTTTGAGACAGGTGAGATTGTAAATTACTCAACCACTGGTACAGAGGTTGTTGGTCTTTCTACTACAAATCAATACTCTATCAAAAAAGTAGATAATGATAGATTTAGAGTTATTAATGTTGGTGTTGCAGGAACTTTTACTAACGATCTATTAAAAAATAAAACTGCCAAGATTGAATCTTTAGGTTCTGGATATCAAATATTTGAATATCCTCCAATTAAAGTTGAGGCAAACTATGTTGGTGTAGGAACTTTTGTATTCACACCAATTATTACTGGACCAATAACAGATGCATATCTTTATGAATCTGGAAGTGGATATGGTTCAACTACTTTTAATATTCATAAGAAACCTTTAGTTTCAATCACTAAAGGAAAGAATGCACAGTTAAATCCTATTATTGTTAACGGTAGAATTGAAGAAGTTCAGATATTAAACAAAGGTACAGAGTATGCATCTGTTCCGGATATTACAATTGAAGATACTTCTGGCACTGGAAATGGTGCCGTATTGAGACCTGTTGTTAAGGATGGAAAAATTGATGACGTTATTGTTATCAATACTGGTATTGGATATAGTACATCTGCAACATCAATTTATATTGATCCAAGAGGGCAAGGTGCGATTTTTGATACTAGAGTTAGAGATCTCACTGTAAATGATGCGTTTAGATTTGGTAAAATTTCTATAAACAACACTGAAGAAATTTTTGCAAGTCTTCTTGATAGTAATAAAGAAGATTATCTCAACTATGGAGTATATGGATATTCTCAAGATCTTGCAAAGAATCTTGAACCACTAGATGGTCTTCATTCACCAATTATTGGTTGGGCATATGATGGAAATCCAATCTATGGACCCTTCGCATATCAAGATGCAGATGTTGTTCAATCTGGCATCAAAAGAGTTGAGAGTGGATATAAATTAGATTCTTCATCTGTTCCTAACAGACCTGCATTTGATCCAGGTTTCTTTATTGAAGATTACGTCTATAGAGATAATGGTGATTTGGATGTTCATAATGGAAGATATTGCAAGACTCCAGAATTTCCAAATGGTGTATATGCATATTTTGTTGGTGTCACTACAAGCAGTGCAACAACAAATTTCATTCCACAATATCCATACTTTGTTGGAAACACTTTTAAGTCCAACTTTATTATAGACAATAATGTCCTTGATCAAACTTATGATTTCAATGGAACTAATCTTGTTAGAAATACATTCCCATACAATGTAGATCAATCTGGTGCAGAATATGATTTCTTCAACGAATCATATGAAACATTTGAACAGGCATCTGTTATTGAATCAGTAACTAAAGGATCTGTTCCAGAAATTAAAGTCATTGATGGTGGACAAGGATATCGTATTGGTGATGGCGTAAACTTTAGTTTTGCAGGAACTGGTGGATCTGGTTTAAGAGGTGAAGTAACTGAACTGTCTGGTGCTGGTATTTCTTCTATCACAACGACTTTGGAATCATATCCAGATTCTGTTTTTGTTTGGAAGAACGACAGTCAAGTCGCTGCTTACAATCGATTTGGTGGATATGATTTAGTTGATAATAATGTTGTATTGGTTTCTGGATTGTCTACTTCTATTGCTAGGTTAGAGGGTTCTAAGACCATTGGAATATCCACAGAAACTATTGGTCTTGCCTCTACAATGAGTGCATATGGTGGTGGTCAAGGACCTCTCACAGAGTCAATTTACGTATCTGGGTCTTTATCTAATGTATCAATAGGTAACTCTATTAGAATTGTTTCTTCAGATGGTGAAGAAATTGTAAGACTTCTGAATAATTATGGAGATGGAACTTTTAAAGTCAAGAGGTTTGGTGTAGGTCCTGGAGTTGCACACTCTCTTGGAAGTAATTTAAATCCAATTAGTGATGAAATTTTATTGCCAGTCAAGACTGATAATTTCAAGTCTTATCGTAATGACTTAGTATACTTTAATGCTAGAAGACAAGTTGCTATTGGTGTGACTATTGGTGGTTCTGTAAACATTGATGCAATCGAACTTCCAGACGGATCATACAAACAAGTATCTGTTCCAACACGTCAGATTTATCTTCCAAATCATCCATTTAAAACTGGACAGAAGGTTAAACTGACTTTGCCACCAGGTGAAACACCCATTTCTGCGTCTCAGGAAGCAACTTCAACAACTTTCTTCCTTCCCAATCAATCTACTAGAGAATCTGAAGTTTATATTATCAATAGAGGACCAAACCATATTGGTATTGCAACTCTTCTAAGCAATACTTCACAAACTGAGGGTGTCTTCTTTAGAATTGCCGGTAGTGATAGTGATGAATTTTTACTTGAGACTCAAAAAACTCAAGTTACTGGTGATGTCTCTAGAATTACAACATTGGTAAGTACATCTGCAACACATGGATTAAAGAATAATGATACTATTAAGTTGAGTGTTGTACCAAATACTGTTGTAGGTTTTGGAACCACTGCAGCACTTAATATTAAACTAGATTACTTTGAGAATAAAATTCTTGTAAATCCAATCGGAATCAATTCAACAGGAATTAACTTTGCAACAAATACTTTCACGTATACTAATCACGGGTTTAAGACTGGTGACAAAGTTTATTATAATAGTGAACAAGTTGCTTCTGGTCTTTCTACTGGATCATACTTTGTCGTAAAAACATCGAGTGATACTTTTAAGTTAGCAGAAACCCTTTATGATTCTTTACCAGAAACTGAATCCACAGTAGATATTAGTGATGCTGGCGGTGTTAATCATACGATTGGTCTAATTAACCCACAAATCAATGTCGTATCAAATGGAGACTTAAAATTCCTCTTAAATGATGCTTCTCTGAATGGATATGAACTGAAGTTCTACAAAGAAAAGGAATTTGTCAATGAATATGTAAGTTCTGGTGATAGTAGAGATTTTAATGTTGTTGGTGCTGGTGGTAGTATTGGTATTGGAAGTTTTGGAACTGCATCACTTACTTTAAATCATTCTAAAAATGTTCCAAGCAAATTGTATTATACCTTAGAAAAAGGTGGATACATTAGCACGGCAGATACATCAGTTCCATATTATTCCGAAATTAATTTTGTTGAAAGTGAGTATAATGGAACTTATGCTACGTTTGGAATTACTACTGCAACTCCAACTTCGTTTAAAATTTCTCCATACAGATATCCATCAGTATTAAATTACAATTCATCTGAATGTGATCTATTATCATACAATACAAAGTCCTCAAATGCACTGAATGGTAGTATTGCAAAGGTAAAAGTAATTTCTGAAGGATTTAACTTCACTAAACTTCCCAAATTTACTGATGTTACCAGTAAAGAAGGTGTCAATGCAAACATTCAAGGTATTTCGACAAGTATTGGTAGAATCAATAATATAAGATTCAAAGATGTTGGATATGACTATCCTTCAGACAATACTTTAAGACCAGAAGCATTTGTTCCACCAATTATTGGAATTGATAATCTTGATGTATTCAAAGAAGCAGATATTAAGTTTGCTGGTGCAAGATATCTGAATAGTCCAAATGTTTTCCTCTGGAATGAAACCAGACAAGAAATTGTCGATAAGACTTCTCTTATTGCAGAAGCACCACATGGAGCTATTGCTGAAATTAAACAATTAGCACCTATCTATGGTTTGGAGTCTGAACCACACAAGATTATTTGTGTAGACAACTCAAATGGTGTTGGTATTGTATCCATGCTTTCGGGACCAACAGGTATTGCAACTTGTGTTCTCGAAACTCCAGTTCTTGGATTTACTACTCCACTCTTCGCTGTTGGTGATGAAGTTTTTGTTGAAGGTGTTGAACAAGCAGTTGTTGGTGTTGGTACTGGATTTAACTCTAGAAATTATAACTACAAATTCTTCAAAGTTACTGATTACCAAAATACTAGCCCAGCAAAATTAACTTTTGCAATAGTTGATGAAAATGGTGTTGGATTATCTACAAATGCTGGATTTGCAAAAACATATCAAGACGGTTTTGCAACTATTATTAATAAGAGCAACTATCCAATAATTGATGTTATTCAAGAAAGAGCAGAATTTGCTAAAAATGAAAGACTTTATGTAAGTCCTGCGGTTCCTTTTGGCGGTACACCTACCTGGGAAGAACAAGATTTGTTTGTCTCTGTTGTTAGAGATGATTACATAAAAATTAAAGGTAGATACGATCTTAAAGTAGGTGAAAAAATTAAGGGAATCATCAGTGGATCTATTGCAGATGTAATCTCAATTGATAAGAAAAAAGCAAGATTTAAGATTGAATATTCTTCAAAGGTTAATATTGGATGGAAGAATGATATTGGTAAACTCAGTGAAGATTATCAAGTTGTTCCCAACAATGATTATTATCAGAATCTTTCATATTCAATTAAGAGTCCAATCACTTGGGAGGAATCTTCAAATCCAGTAAACAGCATTATTCACCCTGCAGGTCTCAAGAACTTTGTAGATGTTGGTGTTACATCGACTGGTAACAGTGGTGTTGGTTTAGGTGGTTCTACAACATCAATTGTTATACTTGATGTTGTAGGCGAAAGAAGAGTTGATATTATCAACTATTTTGATAATGCTTTGGATGATAATCCAAGAGTAAGTCCTCTGAATGCTAATTTGCAACAATCTAATGCACTCAGAATTCAGAATAGAAAACTCAATGATTATGTTGAATGTAGAACTAATCGCGTTCTAATTCATGATGATATTAGCAACCTATTCTCAAGTAGAGGATTCAAAGATGGATTTGTTGAAGTTGACGTAGTTAACTTTATTGATAATAATGTAAGATACCTGATTCAAATTCAAGATCCAGATACTGGACACTTACAACTTACTGATCTTGTTCTTCAAACAACTACACTTGATTCATTCCTCTTTGAAAAGCAAACTTCATTTACGGGTACTAAACTAGGCGATTTTACTGCAAATATTGATGATAGTGGAAGAAGAACCTTAATCTTCACACCAACAGATCCGTTTGATAGAGATCATGATATCAAGATTCTCAAGAAAACTTATCTCTATCGTGATTTGCCATTAGGTCAGACAGGAATTGGAACACAATCTTTCGGTTCTGTTGATTTAACTAGTGTACTTGTCTCTGGAATTACTAGTGTTGGAACAGCATCTAGTATTAAAACAATCAAAGAATTTGATACAAATAATTTCAATGGTGCATTTGCAAATATTGAAGTTTCCAATCAAAACGGTGAAATCAATAATATAGAAGCAGTTCTGTCATTTGATGGTACAGATACTTTTATTCAAGAATATTATTTTGATGCACAATCTATTTCTTATAGTGCAACTCAAACTGGTATTATAACTGCTGTTTACGATTCTAGTGTCGGTATTGTCACATTCCAAGCACAAAATCTTGGAATATCTTCAATCAATGCACTGACTATACGTGCAGATGTTGTTGGATTTGCTGCAACTTCCGCAGGAATTGGAACTTATAGATTCCTTCTCAATAATCAACCAGCAGGAACTGAAAGAAGTGGTTTACTTGAAAGTACTGTTGGATATGGAACAGATGTTGTTCATGCAGGAACTTTCTCTTTTGAACTCAATTCTTCGGCAAGTTCTATTGTTAAAGTCTCTGCAGGATCTACTTCTGCCACACATCAAGTTTACACACTGGCAAACAAGAAGAAGGGTCAGGTAACTGTTGTTCCTGGTCCATTTGCTCCAGTCAATAATATTACTGGACTTGGTACATTTGGTGCAGAAATATTTGGTGATAGATATCATCTCAATTTCTATCCCGATTCTGGGTATGATGTGACCTTACAGTCCTTTAATGAAGTCTTCTATCAGGAGATGGACTTTGATAATCAGGCATTACCATTACAGTATGGTCCAACAAATCAATTATTATATCTTTCTGCCTTTGATGGATTAAATGGATTAAGAGCAAATAGAGTCAACTTCCCACTGACATACGAAGGAAAACCAATTTATAACAAGTCTTTTGATCCTACTGATACCACAAAACTTGATTATGGAACTGGTGAGTTTACAATGACCGACCACTTCTTCAATACTGGAGAAGAACTGAGATATATTCCAACTTCTACCTTCGCTGGTGTTGGTCAAACATCAATGGGTATTGGTCAAACAACAAACTATGCAGGTATTCTTACAGATAAGATGCCATCTACAGTATTTGCAATTGCAATTACACCAGATACATTTAAGTTGGCAGCAACAGAACTTGATGCCAGATCTGGTGTTGCAATTACATTCACTGATGCTGGTTTGGGTAACAAGCATGAACTTGAATTTACTAAGAAACTTTCTAAAACAGTTATTGGTATTGATGGTATTGTTCAACAACCAATCACCTTTACACCAATCAGTCATGAACTAAGATTCAATGGTCATTACTACAGTGGTGGTATTCCTGCTGGAATTAATACATTCAATGTTAGTGGTATTTCTTCAATTCAACCAAGCGATCTGCTTAGAATTGATGATGAATACATGAAGGTTGAAACTGTAGGATTCACTAGCAATTTTAATGGTGAAATTCTTGGTCCCATCAGTGGTGTTATTCAAGCAGGTGCAGGAGAAACTCATGCAACAGTTTCTGTTGTTAGAGGTTCCGTTGGTTCTGCGGCAACATCTCATATTGATGGAACTACAGTCCAACTTTATAGAGGTTCATTTAATATTGTTGAAAATGAAATCTTCTTTACAGATCCTCCAAAAGGAAACACTCGCGCAAGAAGAAATGAGCAGAATCTTCCTTATGTAAGATCACAATTCTCTGGAAGAACATTCTTGAGACAAAATTATGATGAAAATATGATTTTTGATGATAATTCTGACCAATTTACTGGAATTGGTAGAACTTATACATTGAAGGTTAATGGTATTGATACTACAGGTGTTTCGCCAGGAAATGGAATTCTATTCATTAATGGTGTATTCCAAACACCATCTACAGAAAATAACACTGGTAACAACTATGACTTGATTAGAAATGTCCAAGCAGGTGTTTCTAGTGTTGTTTATACTGGTATTACATCCGTTGATGGTAGTAAGATTCAATCCGAATTTGACATTAACCAAAACCAAATTCCAAGAGGTGGTTTGATTGTTTCCTTAGGTTCTACACCAGGTCTTGGATATGCTCCTCTCTATGGCGCATCTCTTCTGGTGGATAAAGATTCTAATGGTACAATTAATAATATTACTGGAATCAATACCTATAGAAGACCAGTTTCTATTAGCACTGCAAGTTACAATAATGTAACTGGTGTTCTCACATTAGAAACTTCTGATCCACATAATCTCATTTCAAATGAAAGAGTAAAACTAACTGATCTTGAATTTAGTTGTGATAGTACTGGATATGGAACAACAACTATCTTCCCAGATTATGGTTATGCATCAGATATTAGGAACGTCATTTCTTCATCAAAACTGACAGTTCTGGTTGGAACTAGTACAATTCCACACACTTATGAAGGTGGTGGAACTATATCGAAATATTATGATCTTTCATATGGTTCTGGATATAGGTATCCAGTTTCTATCGGTGTAACAGATCTTGCATATGATCATAGATTTGTAAGTTCTTCTTCAAATAGTCTTACTGATAATAACGGTGTAAATTATACACCAACTGCAGCAACTTATATTTCACATACTGGACTTCTTGTTCTTGAGATTGGTTCTCACTCACTAACTACATCTAATACTATTGCAATTGGAACTGATAGTTTAGTCTTTACTTGCTCTCAAGATAACTTCTTTGGTGAGCATCCATATCCAAGATCAACTGACCCAGTTGCTGGTATTCAAACTGCAATTACTGCAACAACTCCAACATCCATCACAGTAAATGTTGGAAAAGGTGGAGGTGGTGGAACTGGAGCATCTGTTGAGGCAATCGTTGGTGTTGGTGGAACTCTCGCATTCAATATCACATCTGGTGGTACAGATTATGTCAATCCAAGATTGATTATTCCAGAACCAATTTATGAAAATATTCCAATTGAAGGTGTATCTAGACTTGGTGTTGGAGCAACAACTGAAGTTGGAAAAAATCTTCTCTTAAATCTTGAAATTGGTCAATCCGCAGAGAATTCTAATCCCGATAGATTCTTTGATGCATCGAACTTGATTGTAGCAAATACGGCATTTATTGCTGATGTTGCATATGGAAGGATGCGTGATGCATATCCATCATATAATCCTCCAGCAGGAACAAATGGACAAGATTGTAAGGATGATATTGTTGATGTACTTGAATCTGTTGCATATAACCTCAGATACGGTGGAAATGATCTCACAGTAGATGCTGCAGACCTCTATATCACTGGTGCTCATGTTGCTGGTGAAGAGCAAGAAACTATCAATGCCTTTATGGAGGCAAGAGATATTGCAGTCAAGGTAATGAGAAATGAGTCTGTTGCTATCGGTACACATACCAACAAACTTCAGATTAAAGATACCACAATCACTGTTGATTCAAACAATCCAACATGTGCAAACGTCCAATCTGCAATTCATACCCTGGTTGGAATTGTAACAAATGCTGTGGATCCTACTATTGCTACCACTCCAACAAGAACTCCAGCACCTGGAGCAGGATTTGTTGTAAGCAATTTCAAGGTTGCTAGAGATGGTTATCAGTTCAAACCTGGTGATGTTATGAAGGCAGTTGGTCTTGTAACTGCCAAAGATTATACCCAACCTGCTTCTGATTTCCAACTTGAAGTTGTTTCTACCTTTACTGATAGATTCTCTTCATGGTCATTTGGTGAAATGGACTTCATTGACAGTGTTGCTGGTTTCCAAAACGGAACAAGGAAGAGATTCCCACTGTTCTATAGAGGTGAATTGTTGAGTTTTGAACTCGATCCTGCAAGTCCACTCTCTGCAAATATTGATTTAAATTCCGTTCTCCTTATCTTTGTTAATGGTGTCCTACAAACTCCAGGATACTCTTATGAATTTACTGGTGGCACATCATTCATCTTTACTGAGGCACCACAACCACAAGATAAAGTTGATATCTTCTTCTATGTTGGTCAAAATAATCTCGACTCACTCTTGATTGATGTTACATCCACAATTAAGATTGGTGATGACCTGTTTGTAAGAAAGCATCCACTGTATACAACACCAAATCAAGAAAATAGCAGAACAATCACTGATATTCCTGGATCTGATGTTGTTGAAACGGAAATCTATACTGGTCTCGGTGTTGATGAAAACAACTTTAGACCAATTGATTGGATTAAACAAAAGAATGACTTGTATGTAAGAGGAAATCTTGTTTCTAAAGCAAGACCTGTTCTGGAACCAAAAATCTTCCCAACTGCAAGAGTTATTGGTGATATTACACCATCATCAAATGAAATATTTGTAGATAATGCACAATTCTTTGTGTATGATAATGAAATTCTTGATGTTCAAAAAGGAAGCAACTTTGAATTTGACGCATTCCTTTCTAATCATATAGCACCAGTTGGAGCAGAATTTACTGCTACAGTATCTGCTGCAGGAACTATAAGTGCAATCACAACTAATAATGTTGGTGCAGGATATACCGTATCTTCACTTGATGTTAGGTTCTCCGCACCTAAGTCTATTGGTGTTGGTGTTGGTACAACTGCTACTGCAACTGCAACCATTACAAATGGTCAAGTTTCTGCAGTTACAATCACCAATCCTGGATTTGGTTACACTACAACCAATCCACCACAGACAATTATTGAAATACCAAAGGCATCTGTAGAAACTATCAATAATGTTTCTAACGTCCAAGGATTTAGTGGAATTATCACTGGTATCAGCACTTGTCCTGGTGTTGGTGGTCATCCACTTGCACTGAAATTTAATTTCACTGCAATTTCAAATTACACATCTTTGAATGGTAAGTTTGGTGTTCTTTCGGATACAAATGATTTGGCAGTTGGATATCCAGTTTTAATTTATGATACCACTATTGGTACTGGAGTAACCTCTGTTGATTCTAATAACAATAGTGTTGTTGGTATTGGAACAACATTCCTTGACAATGTTTACAAAGTTCATGCGAAGAGTGGACTTCTTGAAGATGGTGAAATTATTTGCAACATTCATAGTGATAGTCCTGTTCTTGGAATTCTTGCTACAGGTGATTGGAATATCACTGAAAGTGGTATTTGTACCTCTCACGGAAGAATCTCTTTCGGTAGAATTTATAACTACGATAATAGAGATGGAATTGCAATCGGAGTAACTGGATTAACAGTTGATGCTGGATTGTCAACATTCCCAACAATTCAAAGAAGAGGAAACTTTGGTGAACAGAAATCTGGTGCGATTAGATCGGTGAAACCACCCGAAGATGGAGTTTCTCCAGAAGCGGATAATTACTTCCCATTCTACGTCCAATAATTAATATTATACATTCCCCTATAAATACATAAAAAAAGATAACGATGTCAGCAATTGTTACTGATCAATTTAGAATTCTGAATGCCAGTAATTTTGTAGATTCTATTGATTCTACAAACAACTCATATTATATTACTGTTGGTCTTCCCAATCCGGCAATTAATGCTTATGGGAGAGATTCTTTGTGGAATACAAATCCACCTGCACCAGTAGATAATATAACAAAAAACAGGCACGCAGGTGATGTTGTTTTATATGGCAAAAGAGTAACTTCTGCAAACGTAAGACGTATTGTAAGAAAGATTAACTGGGTTGCTGGAAACCGATATGAAATGTATCGAGATGACTATAGTGTCACAAGTCCAGCACCAGTATCTAATGCCTCTAGATTATATGATGCAAATTATTATGTAATGAATGAAGACTACAGAGTCTACATTTGCATTGAAAATGGTTCTAGTGGTACTAATCTCAAGGGCAACGTTTCTTTGGATCAACCAACATTTACTGATTTAGAACCATCTAGAGCAGGTGACAGTGGTGATGGATATATTTGGAAATATCTTTATACCATCACTCCAAGTGATATCATCAAATTTGATTCTACCGAATATATTACTGTACCAAATAATTGGTCAACTAGTACAGATGCTCAAATTAGAGCAGTGAGAGAATCTGCAGATTCTTCATCAAATGAGAATCAAATTAAAACAGTTTACATTGCTGATGCAGGTGATAACTATGCTAATGGTATTGGACAAGAGTTTGATATCATAGGTGATGGCACTGGAGCAAAAGTTAGGGTAGATGTTCAAGGTAATAGAATTACCAATACTACAGTAGTATCTGGTGGTAAAGATTATACTTATGGTCTTGTTGACCTTGGTTCAATCAACTCAAATACAACTGGAACAAGTGCAAACTTAGTTCCAATTATCCCACCATCCAAGGGACATGGATTTGACATCTATACGGAGTTAGGAACTGATAGAGTTCTTGTTTATGCAAGATTTGATGATTCTACCAGAGATTTCCCTGTTGATACAAGTTTTGCACAGGTTTCGATTGTAAAAAATCCAACTAAAGTTGGAACTAATGATGTATATCAAGAAAATACCTTCAGTGGATTATTCTCACTGAAATTAAAGGATGACCAAACATTATCTGGTAAACCAAAAGTTGGTGAAAAGATTGAACAAAATCTGAGTGTTGGTAAAGCACGCGGATGGGTTGCTTCTTGGGATGATGAAACGAAAGTTCTAAAGTATTTTTCAGATAGATCAATCTATGTGAATCAAACAACTTTGGACACTCAAGATTATACTGGTATTTCCACCAATGGAAGATCTTATAACTTCAATGCAACTGGTGGATCAATTAATGGTAATGTTTCTGGATTCCAAGGAACTATTGATACTGCATTCTCTGGTATTACTACAAATCCAACAGGAACTAAGTTAATCAATCTTGGTGTTGATTTCACAAATGGGATGGCAGTACCTGAAATAAATAAAGGGTCGGGAGAAATAATTTATCTCGATAATAGAGCTAGCATCGCTAGAAACCCCAGACAAAAAGAAGACTTAAAAATTATACTGGAATTTTAAAAAATGCCCCAAAAGACGAACTTAAACGTAAATCCTTATTACGATGATTTTGATAAGGATGATAATTTTTACAAGGTTCTTTTCAAGCCTGGGTATCCTGTTCAGGCAAGAGAACTAACGGGTCTTCAATCGATTCTTCAGAATCAAATAGAATCTTTTGGTAGTCACGTATTTAAAGAAGGTTCTATGGTGATTCCTGGTGGAGTCACTTGTGATAATCAATTTACAACTATAAAAGTAAACAGAGATCATCTGGGCATTGATGTTTCTGTTTATCTTGATGCTATTGTTGGTGCAAATAATGGTAAAGGTTCGGAAGTTATTTCTGAAACTACAGATATCAGGGCACGTATTAAAGGATATTTACTTCCACCAGAAGAAGGTGTTGAGGATATTACCCTCTTTGTAAAATATGCTGAGGGTGGATCAGAAGATGAAACTGTAGAATTCCAAGATGGTGAAGTATTAGTTCTTCAGGATAATGTTACCTACGGTAATACTTCTATTGTTTCTGGAGATACGGTATTTACTCTTACCAGTGTAGATGCAGTAAACACTGGATATGCTGTCGGTGTTGCTCAAGGTGTATATTTTATTAGAGGAACTTTTGTAGATGTTTCAGATTCTCTAATTGTTCTTGACCCATATAATAACGAACCATCATATAGGGTTGGATTCGATATTATTGAAGAGATTGTAAATTCTGATCAAGAACCAGAATTAAATGATAATGCAAAAGGATTTACAAACTATGCTGCACCAGGTGCGGATAGACTAAGAATTAGATTAAAGTTAGCTAAAAAATTACTTACAGATACTGAAGATACTAGTTTTGTGGAACTAGTAAGAGTTGATGAAGGTGAAATCAAAAAATTACAAAATAGATCTCAGTATAGCGAAATCAAAAAGTATTTTGCAAAGAGAACTTTTGAAGAGTCTGGAAACTATGCTGTAGATAATTTTGTTGTTGATGTTGTAGATCTCCTCAATGACGAGACAGGCAACGGTGGTCTCTTCACAGAGGAGGAAGTTACTGATGAGGGTAATGTACCTGAAGAGAAGAACATGGGCATCAGGGTGTCTGCAGGCACCGCATACGTCAAAGGATTTGATGTTGACCATGTAGGTTCTACAATTATTGATGTTCCAAAACCAAGAGATACTAAACCTCTGACTACAGCATCAATTCCATTTGCTGTAGGTAGTTTGATTCGTGTTAATAATGTATATGGAACACCATATATCAATATTGGAACACCTGCTAGTGGTGGAGCAACTAACACCAATATTATCAATCTCTATAATAAGAGAAGAGACAATACTGGCAATGCAGGAACTCGCAATGCTGGTAATGGAGATCTTGTTGGTAAAGCAAGAGTATATTGGTTTGGTGTAACTGATGCTAAGTATAAAGATGCAAGCACTAGTTTTGATCTTTATTTGTATGATCTACAGACTTTTACAAACTTAACTCTTGGAAACACCTATAATACCACTGATGTACCAGATAGTTCTCGCGTAAGAGGTCTTTCAAGTGGTGCAACAGGATATATTGAATCTAGAAGTACAAACACATATACACTTTCTCAAACTTCGGGTACATTCCTTAGAGGTGAGCAAGTTGTAATTAATGAAGATAGCAATACAACTAGTGCTATTCAAACTGTAGAAGCATTTGATACTTCAGATATTAAGATGGTCTGGCAAGATTGCAGTTCTTTGAATACCGCTCTTGTTACAGACTTTGTTGCAGATACTGTTCTTTATGAGCAAGAACTTCCAGATTTTGGTGTAAAAGATCTTCTTGAAGTTGCTAATGGTTCGGAGGGTAGAGTTGCTGGAAGACTTTTTGATACAACAACGGGTATTAAACCCGGTTCAATTATCAAATATCAAGTTACCGGACAAACAGATGCAACATATAATGAAGTTACCAAATTAAGAAGAGATGGATCTACAATTTCATTGATAGCAGCACCTGCTGCAATTCCTGGAGTTTGTCAGAATACTGTATCTAATGGTCAGAGAACATTCTCTCTGATGGTTCCAAGAGTTCTTGGATATGGTAATAATGGAATGTATTCCACATTGCCTGTTGAAAACATTGCTTCTGTCGATTTAGCAAACTCAAATTTAACAATTACAAAGCAGATTACAGGTAAAACTGCTGCAAGTGGTTCAATAACCTTTACGGTTGCTGATGCTATTGATATCAGTTCAGGTATTACTAGCGTATTTTTTGAACCTTTTGATGCCGAAAAGTATACTTTAACTGACACAAGCACTGGTACACCCATTGCTCTTGATAGTGGAATGGTTAACATAAATGCTGGAGGAAACTCTGTAACATTTACAAATGTTCCAAACCAAGTCTTAACGGCTAGTGTAACACTCAAGAAAATGGGTGTTACTAATAAGACTAAAGATTTTACAAAATCTGCTTCTGTTGATATTACAAGAACTAGTGGAACTACCACTGCAAATGGTCTTACTGCAAGTAAGTTTTATGGAACTAGAGTAGAAGATGAAGAAATTTCACTTAATGTTCCTGATGCAGTAAATGTTCGTGCAATTTACGAATCAACTACAGATTCTGCTCCAGTATTAGATAAACTTACTTTTGCCACTGGTTTAGCACTGGATCAAAACGTTATTGTTGGTGAAAAAATAGTTGGTCAAGAAAATAGAGCAGTTGCACAAGTTGTTGCAGCATCTTCTAATACTATTGATTATGTCCCTCTGAATAATGATGACTTTACTGTTGGAGAAACTGTTAGATTTAGTGATTCTGCACTTGATCTAACCATTCAAGAAGTTACTCCAGGTAGTTTCCTAGATCTGACTCCGAATTACAGACTTGATAAAGGTCAACGTCATCAATATTGTGACTATTCTAGAATCATAAGAAGACCTGGAAGTCCAACACCATCCAGAAGATTGAAAGTTATTTTTGATCATTATACAGTAGCATCTAACAATACTGGAGATATCTTCACTGTAAATTCATATGGTGCAGATAGATTTAAGAGTGACATTCCAACTCTTCCAGATGGTCTTCGTGTCAGTGACCTTATTGATTTCCGCCCAAGAGTAGAGGCGTTTGATCCAAGTGCAACTGCAGCATCTCCATTTGCTTTTACTAGCAGAGAATATGATTACAATTACAAATATGTAGTTACTCCTGATGAATCATCTTTTATTGGATTTACTTATTATCTACCAAGAATTGATTTGGTTTCCATCAACAGATTGGGTGAAATTGAAGTAACTCAGGGTGTTTCTGCTGATGATCCGAAAGCTCCAGTCTTAACAGACGATTCTATGGAGCTTGCACAAGTTCTTCTCCCACCATATTTGTATAATACAGTAAGTGATCCTAGAGTTGAACTTCGTGACAACAGACGATTCACCATGCGTGATATCGGCAAGCTTGAAGATAGAATTGAAAATCTTGAGGAAATGACAAGCCTCACGATGCTTGAATTGAATGCAAAGACTTTAGAAGTCACCGATGCAAATGGATTAAACAGATTCAAGAGTGGTTTCATTGTTAGTGATTTTAGAGATAAGTCTTTGATGGATCCACGCCTATCTACAGTAGATATTTCTAAGGGATCTGCAACTTGTATTGCTCCAGTAGATTTCTGGTCAATTGATGCAGAATTGAAGTTTGATCCATCAGTTGATGTAGAAAATGCAGATCTCAGTGATAATCTCCCATTACCACCAAGAAGTGGTTGTCAGAAAACTGGAGATATGATTACTCTTGAGTATGAGCAAAAGAGATGGATTAATCAGCCACACGCGACTAATGTTGAAAATGTTAACCCATTCAACGTCATTGTATTTGTTGGTGGTATTGTCCTGGACCCAGCATCAGATAACTGGGTAAGAACCATCTATCTTAATGATCATAGAACAGAATCTACTGGTGCCAAATGGAAGCAAGAGGCAAAAACTACCAGAGATGTTGATAAAAAAGTTGAATATAGAACTTACAAAAAAGGTGGCGGTAGAGGTGAGAAGAGAAGAAGAAAATTCGTTACAACAACAATTACCACTACAACCAAATATACACCAAAACTCAGAGGACCTTCTAGAGAGTTTGATTATGTTGAAGATGTAAAAGTCTCAGGTGAGGCAGATCCTTGGATGCGTTCTAGAAACGTTGGTTTCTATGCCAACGGTTTAAGACCATATCAGAGACACTATTTCTATCTTGATAGCCAACCAGTTGATTATTTGCCAAAACTTTGTGAAATCGAAATGAAGTCTGGCACCTTTAAAGTGAATGAAGAAGTTGAGATTTTCAATAGAAAGGGCAAGAAAGTAGGATTTTTGCCTATTGTCAGACCAAATCATAAGATTGGAAATACTTTAGTTCAAAATGATAATAGAACAAGGAGACGTGCTACTCCAGATAATGCTGAAAGAGGATTTAACTTAGGAAATCCTACGGTATTGAAGGAAAATTATCAAGTTGATCCTTATGATAAAAATCGTCCAGCTCCAGGAAATGGATATTCTCCAACTTCTAGACTTATCAACTTTGCACTGAAGAGACTTGCAAGAAGGCAAAAATATTATGGATTTGTTAAAAAAGGATTTACTATTGTTGGTAAAACTTCTGGTGCATGTGCAACTGTAACAGATAAAAGACTAATTGCCGATAACTGGGGTGATGTTCTTGGATCATTCTTTATTAGAAATGCTAACGCTAAACCAAGACCAAGAATCAGAATTAAGAGTGGAACTAAGACAGTTAAAATTACTGCAAATCCACCAAATAAAGTTGTATTGCCAGGTTCTACATTATTTGCATCCGAAGCAATTGGTCAATACAGTGGAAGTGGAACTATTTTAACTCAAGAAACTTCTAGAGTTTCTGTTAGAAATCCACCCAGACCAAAGAGAAAGAAAACTGAAGTTGAAGTTAAAGTTAAGGCACCACATAGAGATCCACTTGCACAGTCATTTACTGTCGATGGAACTGGTGCATTCTTAACATCATTTGACCTCTTCTTTGCCAATAAGGATCCTAAAGCTAAAGTTTTCGTTGAACTTAGAACAATGGAACTTGGAACTCCAACTTCATTCTTGGTTCAAGATTATACACAAGTTGCATTAAATCCTGATGATATCTTCATTAATGAAGAAAATCCATTTGATCCAATACCAACCAATATTGCTTTTGAATCTCCAGTTTATCTGGAACCAGAAGTAGAATATGCAATTGTCGTTCTTTCACCAGGTTCTGACCTGTATGAAATGTGGACTGCAACAATGGGCAAGAAGACTGTGAATACTTCACAACTTCCAAATGTTCGCAATGTTGTTGTAACTAAGCAGTATATTGGTGGTTCTCTGTTTAAGTCTCAGAATGGTACAATTTGGACTCCAAGTCAGTATCAAGACTTAATGTTTACTTTGTATAAGGCGAAGTTTACTAAAAAGGCAGGAACAGTCAATTTCTTTAACACTGATATCACACCAAAGGGTGATAATGCACAAGATCTGAATGATAATCCAATTGAAGCACTTCCAAGAAAACTCAAGTTACCTATAACTGGAACTCTTGCTGGTGCTGTTGTAAAAGGAACCAGAGTTACTCAAGGTCAAACTTTTGATTCTATCAATGGTTATGTTGAGAATCTTGGTGCCCCAATTACAACAGGTGCTGCTTCTGTATCAATTGCAAGTAGTGGTACTGATTACAAAGCTTCTACAACTTCTACTGGTGTTGATTTAATTTCTTTAACTGGTAAAGGTAGTGGAGCACAAGCAACCATCGTTACTGATGCCACAGGATTCATTAATTCTGTAAACATCACTAATGCAGGTAGTGGTTATGTAAATGGTGAAACTCTTGGAATTACAACCGCTGATATGGGCGGCACTGGTGGTGCTGCTGGTTCTGGAGCAAGACTTACTGTTAACAATCTTGGAAGTACAGATACTTTGTATCTAACAAATGTTCAAGGTGAAAACTTCACCAACACTGAGGATATTTACTATTTCTCATCTCCAAGTGTATTAACGGACGCTAATGTAGATGTAAATGGAACTTCATCTATTATTGATAATAAATTTAGTGGAAATGTCTTTAGAATCAAGCAACAGAACCATGCACACCATGGAGGAAACAACAAAATTGAAATTGTTGATATTGAACCAGATACTTCAAAGACTACCATTACTGAAACACTTGGCGTAACTGGAACTCAAGTTTCTGTCGCTAATACCACAGTATTTGCAACATCTGAAGGAATTTCTACAAGTAGAGGTTATGCACTTCTCAATAGTGAAGTTGTTGAATATACTGCAGTTTCTGCTGGAGCAAATAATACTGGAGCCCTTACCATTTCCTCTAGAGGGCAAAATGGTACTGCAGTTTCAGATCATGCTCAAGGATCGGCAATTCAACCATATGAGGTAAACGGTGTTTCTCTGATGAGAATCAACAGAACTCATAATATTCCATCGACATATTATAGAGATTCAAATTCAAATCTCGACTTCTATCATCTCGAATTTGATAGAACACTTGCAGTTCCTCAGGGAAGAGGATCTGGAAATGGAATGTTGAATTTTGCTGCACAGAAAGGATTTGGTGGAAATAGTGTTGGTATTTCACAGAATTATCAATTCAGTTCTATTGAACCCGTATTCAACATCATTACACCTGGAAAGGGAACTAAAGCAACATCTGCTATCAGAACTATTTCTGGTACTAGTGCTGGTGGAACCGAAGTTTCATTCCTCGATCAAGGATATGAAGATGTTCTTTTGAATAAAGTTAATCAGTTTAGAACTCCAAGAATGGTAGCATCTAGAGTGAATGAACTTGCATATCTGACTGGACAACAAATTCAGCGTAATAAGTCCTTGAATTTAAGAGTTGCTTTCTCAACAGAAGATGAGAATCTGTCACCAATTATTGACTTGCAAAATGCAACATTTGTACTTGGCAGAAACAAAACTAACAAACCAGTTAATGATTATATTGAAGATGGAAGTGCCAACTTAATTGATGGTGATCCACATGGTGCAGTATTTGTTACTAAGACAATTTCTCTCGCGAAACCTGCATCCAGTCTGAAAATTATCATTGCTGCAAATAGAGAAGAGGGTGCTGATTTTAGAGTTCTTTATCAACTCTTTAGAGCAGACTCCAGCAACATTGATCAGAAATTCACACCATTCCCCGGTTATGATAATCTTATTGATACTGATGGTGATGGATTTGGTGATAGAGTTAAAGATCCAAATAAAAATAGTGGAAGAGCAGATGCTTTTGTTCCCGCAAATGATGCAGGTCAATTCTCAGAGTATCAGTTCTCCGCAAATAATTTGGAACAGTTTACTGCTTTCGCTATCAAGGTTGTTATGTCGTCTACCAACGAATCAACACCAGTTCAACTGAAAGACTTTAGAGCAATCGCACTTGCATAATTATGGAAAATGAAAATTTCGTTCCTGTAGAGGGCGAACCAAATCTTTATAGAGATAGAGATACTGGCGCTATCATTAACACCGATAGTGCCGGTTATGCACAATACATGAAAATGAAACAAAGAAGGCAGACAGAACGGGAAGAACTTGATACACTGAAGAAGGATATTGATGAAATCAAATCTTTACTAAAGGAGCTTACTAATGGACCCAAATGAAATCACACTAGAAAATCTTTCTAAAAGTTTTGAATATACAAAACTTGCAAATGAGATTGATTCTTGTGATGACCG
>CERU01002940.1_pt1 | contig 29288 bp, 25 predicted proteins | sample 530741 | NCBI WGS metagenome assembly CERU01 (sample SAMEA2620925, study PRJEB7988) | marine metagenome | biome: marine biome (ENVO:00000447); feature: deep chlorophyll maximum layer (ENVO:xxxxxxxx); material: "saline water (ENVO:00002010), including plankton (ENVO:xxxxxxxx)" | depth 30 m | reverse complement strand
GGGTGACGGGGGAGGAGGTAGGTTTGCACCGCGCCCGCTCTTTTCCTGTGCATACGATTGTGGTTTAGGACCGTGCATGACCGACAAGCCGACTTATGACGACTGGAAGCCCCTCGCCGACAAGGAAGTGAAGGGGCGCGATCTCACCTGGCACACGCCCGAAGGGATCGCGGTAAAGCCGCTGTATACCTCCGAGGACACTGCCGCGCTGGTCGATCCCGGGGTGCCGGGGATCGCGCCGTTCACGCGCGGGCCCTACGCCTCGATGTACACCGGGCGCCCGTGGACCATCCGCCAGTATGCGGGCTTCTCCACGGCAGAGGAATCGAACGCCTTCTATCGCCGCAACCTTGCCGCCGGGCAGAAGGGTCTGTCGGTCGCATTCGATCTCGCCACGCACCGCGGCTATGACAGCGATCACCCGCGCGTCGTCGGCGATGTCGGCAAGGCGGGCGTCGCGATCGACACCGTGCGCGACATGGAGATCCTGTTCGACCAGATCCCGCTCGACACGATGAGCGTATCGATGACGATGAACGGCGCGGTCATCCCCGTGCTGGCCTTCTACATTGTTGCCGCCGAACGGCAGGGCGTCGCCCAGAACAAGCTGGCCGGGACCATCCAGAACGACATCCTCAAGGAGTTCATGGTCCGCAACACCTATATCTATCCGCCCGAACCGAGCATGCGGATCGTTTCGGACATCATCGCATATACTTCGGCCAACATGCCGAAATTCAACAGCATTTCGATTTCGGGCTATCACATGCACGAAGCCGGGGCGACGGCGGTGCAGGAACTGGCCTTTACCATCGCCGACGGCAAGGAATACGCCAAGCGCGCGATGGAAGCGGGGCTCGATATCGATGCCTTTGCGCCGCGCCTGTCCTTCTTCTGGGGCATCGGCATGAACTTCTTCATGGAGATCGCCAAGATGCGCGCCGCGCGCGCGCTGTGGCACGATGTCATGGAAGGGCTGGGGGCGCAGAACCCCAAGTCGAAGATGCTGCGCACGCATTGCCAGACCAGCGGCGTCTCGCTGCAGGAGCAGGACCCCTACAACAACGTCATCCGCACCACGGTGGAAGCAATGGCGGCGGTGCTGGGCGGAACGCAGTCGCTGCACACCAATGCGCTGGACGAGGCGATCGCGCTGCCGACCGATTTCAGCGCCCGCATCGCACGCAACACGCAGTTGGTGATCCAGGAGGAGACCGGCATCACCAATGTCGCCGATCCGCTGGGTGGCAGCTATTACATCGAAAGCCTCACCGCCGCGCTGGTCGAACAGGCCAAGGCCATGCTCGACGAGGTCGAGGCGGCCGGCGGGATGACCGAATATGTCGCCAGCGGCAAACCCAAGGCGCAGATCGAGGAGGCGGCGGCCGCCAAGCAGGCCAGTGTCGACCGCGGGGAAACCGCCATCGTCGGCGTGAACAAGTACCGCCGCGACAAGGAAGACGAGATCGACACGCTCGATATCGACAACCACAAGGTCCGCCAGAGCCAGATCGCGCGGCTGGAAGAAGTGCGCGCCAAGCGCGACGATTTCGCCTGCCGCGCTGCGCTCGACGCCCTGGCGCGCGGGGCCGCCCAGCGTGAGGGGAACCTGCTTGCCCTCGCGGTCGAGGCTGCGCGTCACGATGCGACGCTGGGCGAAATCAGCCAGGCGATGGAAGACGCCTATGGCCGCTACGACACGATCCCCAAGCCGGTCCGCGGGGTGTATGCCGCCGCCTATGCCGAAGACGACCGCTACCAGCAGGTCGTCGAAGGCGTGCAGGCGGTCGAACGCCGGCTCGGGCGCGCGCCCCGGCTGATGGTCGCCAAGATGGGCCAGGACGGGCACGACCGCGGCGCCAATGTCATTGCCAGCGCGTTCACCGACATGGGCTTCGAGGTCCTCTCTGGCCCGCTGTTCCAGACGCCCGGTGAAGCCTGTGCCATGGCGCTGGAACACGATGTCGACGCGATCGGCGCCAGCAGCCTTGCCGCGGGACACAAGACGCTGATCCCCGAGCTGATCGGGCACCTGCGCGATGCTGACCGGGCCGATATCAAGGTGATCGCGGGCGGGGTGATCCCGCAGAAGGATTACGACTTCCTGCGCGATGCCGGGGTGCAGGGCATCTACGGGCCGGGCAGCAATGTCGTCGAATGCGCCGCCGACGTGCTGCGCTTGCTCGGCCACAACATGCCGCCCGCGGGCGAGGATCTTGACGAGGCGGCGCAGTAGTGAGCGCATCTTCGTCCCCTGCCTTCCTGCCGCTTGCCGCCATGATGTTCGCGGCCGGGCTGGGCATTCCGGTTTTCGCGGCGCTTAACGCGGGGCTTGGCCAACAGCTTGGCGGGCCCGTGGCGGCGACAGCGGTGACCTTCGCGATCGGCTTCGTCATCGCGACTGCGATGCTGGTATTCACCGGGTTTCCCGCCGCCAGCACCTTCACATTCGAACGGCCCTGGTTGTGGATCGGCGCCGTCGTGATGCTGTTCTACGCCACCTCGGTGGCCTATTCCGCGCCGCGTATCGGGTTGGGCAATGCGATCTTCTTCGTGCTGCTGGGCCAGATCGTCGCTGCGGCGATTATCGACCATTTCGGCCTGCTTGGCTCCATCCAGAGCGCGATCACCCCCAAGCGCGCGCTCGGGCTGGCGGTCATGGCATTCGGCCTTTACCTTGCCAGGAAGCCTGTATGACCCAAATCCGCACCGACTGGACCCGCGACGAGATCGCGGCGCTGTTCGACCTTCCCTTTACCGAACTGCTGTTCCAGGCCGCGAGCATCCACCGCGAGTTTCACCCGCCCAGCCAAGTCCAGCTGTGCACGCTGCTCAGCATCAAGACCGGCGGGTGCCCGGAAGATTGCGGCTATTGCTCGCAGTCGGTGAAGGCCGACAGCGGGGTCGAGGCGACCAAGCTGATGGAAGTGCAATCGGTCCTTCAGCGCGCGGCGCAGGCGAAGGATGCGGGCAGCCAGCGGTTCTGCATGGGCGCCGCCTGGCGCAATCCCAAGGACCGCGACATGCCCGCGATCGTCGAGATCGTGAAGGGCGTGCGCGCGATGGGGCTGGAGACCTGCATGACGCTGGGCATGCTGACGCCGAAACAGGCCGACATGCTCAAGGAAGCGGGCCTCGACTATTACAATCACAATGTCGACACCGGCCCCGAATATTACGAGCGGGTGATTTCCAGCCGCAAGTATGAGGACCGGCTCGATACGCTGCAGAACGTCCGCGATGCGGGGATCAACGTGTGCAGCGGCGGGATCGTCGGCATGGGTGAAACGCGCAGCGACCGGGTGGGCTTCGTCCACACGCTCGCCACGCTCGAACGCCATCCCGAAAGCGTCCCGGTCAACGCGCTGGTCCCGGTCAAGGGCACGGTGCTGGGCGACATGCTGGCTGATACGCCGCTCGCCAAGATCGACGATATCGAATTCGTCCGCACCGTCGCGGTCGCGCGCATCTGTATGCCGATGAGCATGGTGCGCCTGTCGGCCGGACGCGAGAGCATGAGCGAGGCCACGCAGGCGCTGTGCTTCATGGCGGGCGCGAATTCGATCTTCACCGGCGACAAGCTGCTCACCGCGCCCAATGCGGGCGACGACACCGACGCCGCATTGTTCGCCAAGCTGGGCCTGACGGCGTTGCAGCAGGAAGAACCGATGCGCGCCTGCAAAGTGGCCGAGCCGGCGGAATGATCATCCTGTCGTCCCTGCTGCTGACTGCGCAGGCCGCTGCCGGGATGCCCGACTGCGCCGACCCGCAAGTGCAAAGCGAGATGAACATCTGCGCGCATCGGGAATGGGAGCAGGCCGATGCCGAACTGAACGCCCTGTGGCCGCAAGTGCGCGCGGTCATGCAGCGCGAGGATGGTTATGCGGTCGAGGATGACCAGCCGGGCTATTGGGAAAGCCTGCTGGCAGCCCAGCGCGCCTGGATCGCGTACCGCGACGCGCACTGCCGGCTGTCGAGCTACGATGCGCGCGGGGGAACGATGCAACCGCTCCTCCACAGCACCTGCATGACCGTTCTGACCGAGCGGCGAACCGAAGAACTGCGCGAATTGACGCGCAATCAGATGTCCGGCGAAGCGAAGCCCGGAACGGAGAACTGACACCGATGTTCACGAAAATCCTCATCGCCAATCGTGGTGAAATCGCCTGCCGCGTCATCAAGACGGCGAAGCGCATGGGTATCGCGACCGTGGCGGTCTATTCCGATGCCGATGCGCGCGCGCCCTTCGTCCGCATGGCTGACGAGGCGGTGCACATCGGCCCCGCAACCGCGTCGGAAAGCTATCTGGTGGCGGACAAGATCATTGCCGCGGCCAAGCAGACCGGCGCCGAAGCGGTGCATCCGGGCTATGGCTTCCTGTCCGAACGCGCGAGCTTCGTCGAAGCGCTGGAGAAAGAGAATATCGCCTTCATCGGCCCGCCGGTCAAGGCGATCGCCGCGATGGGCGACAAGATCGAATCCAAGCGCATCGCCAAGGACGCCGGGGTCAACACGGTTCCCGGATCGCCCGATGCGATTGAGACCACCAAAGACGCGCTCAAATGGGCCAACGACATCGGCTATCCGGTGATGATGAAGGCCAGCGCGGGGGGCGGCGGCAAGGGCATGCGCCTCGCCTGGAACGACAAGGATGTCGAGGAGGGCTTCGAAGCGACGCAGCGCGAAGGGCTCAACTCCTTCGGCGATGACCGCGTCTTCATCGAGAAGTTCATCGAGGATCCGCGCCACATCGAGATCCAGATCCTCGGCGACAAGCACGGCAATGTGATCTATCTCAACGAGCGCGAATGCAGCATCCAGCGCCGCCACCAGAAGGTGGTCGAGGAAGCCCCGTCGCCCTTTGTGACGCCGAAGATGCGCAAGGCGATGGGCGAGCAATGCGTCGCGCTGTCGCAGGCGGTGGGCTATCACAGCGCGGGCACGGTCGAACTGATCGTCAGCGGCGCCGACAAGACCGGTGAGAGCTTCTACTTCCTCGAAATGAACACCCGTTTGCAGGTGGAGCATCCGGTTACCGAGGCGATCACCGGGGTCGACCTGGTCGAGCAAATGATCCGTGTCGCGGCGGGCGAGAAGCTGGCGATGACGCAGGACGATGTGAAGATCGACGGCTGGGCGATCGAGAACCGCGTCTATGCCGAAGATCCCTATCGCGGATTCCTGCCGTCCACCGGGCGCCTGGTGCGCTACCAGCCGCCGGTCGAACCCTGGGCCGATGACGGGCAGGAGAACGGCCGCCGCGGCGTCGACGGCGTTCGCGTCGACGACGGCGTGTTCGAAGGCGGCGAAGTGTCGATGTTCTACGACCCGATGATCGCCAAGCTGGTCACCTGGGGCGAAACGCGCGACGAGGCGGCCGATCTGCAGATCGCGGCGCTCGATGCCTTCCGGATCGAGGGGCTGGGGCACAATGTCGATTTCCTCAGCGCGATCATGCAGCACCCGCGCTTCCGTTCGGGCGAACTGACCACCGGCTTCATCGCCGAGGAATATCCCGATGGGTTCACCGGCGCGCCCGCGTCCGACCAGCTGACGCGGGTTCTGGCCGCGGTCGCCGGCGCCATCGCCACGGCCGATGCCGACCGCGCGCGGCGCGTCGAAGGGCAGCTGTCCGACGACCTCTACGCTCCCGGCGACTGGACGGTACGCATCGGCGGACGCGAGGAAGGCTCGACATCGCACGAAGTGCGGCTCGAGGAAGCCGCGCTGACCGTCGATGGCGAACCGGTCACGCTGGAAATGCAGTACACTCCGGGCGAAACGATGGTCGATGTCGCGCTGTTCGAAAACGGAGCGGACGACGATGCCGATCCGGTCGCGCGCTACACGCTCCAACTGCGGTCCACCCGGACCGGCTATGCCATCACGACGCGCGGTGCGACGCACCATTTGCGGATCCTGCAGACGCGGGTCGCGCATCTCGCGGCGCATATGATCGAGAAGACCCCGCCCGATCTGTCGAAAATGCTGATCTGCCCGATGCCGGGGCTACTAGTGAAGCTGCACGTGGCCGAAGGCGAGGAGGTCCAGCCGGGTCAGCCGCTCGCCACCGTCGAGGCGATGAAGATGGAAAACATCCTCCGCGCCGAAAAGCAGGCGACGGTGGGCAAGATCAACGCAGCGGAAGGCGATTCACTCGCAGTGGATGAGGTGATCCTCGAACTCGAATAGTTCGCTGATCCGGTGCAAACGGAACTTCCTGCGCAAGATCGGTTCAGCGGTGCTTTCCGTTTCGCGCAGGTTTCCCCGCCGAGCCGGCCAAAATGGTAAATGCTCTGGAATCCCTGCGCCAAGGGGTAGATAATCCGTGCCTTCGGGTTCGCCTTGTGCATCCACGCAGGAGGTTTCGAACATGGCACGCATGGGTACCGGTTTCTTCGATGCGAAGGGCCACTATTTCAAAACGCCGGACGAGGCGACGATCAGCGACTTGTCGGCCATTCTCGGCAAGATCGGCGACGGCGAAAGCCTCGCTCCGGGTATAGCGCACACGCTGCTGCATCGTCGCAGCGAGATCGAGCAGCTTTTCACCGACCACGACCGCATGCTGGCAGAGTACGAGCCGGTGGGCCCGGCCTCGGTTACGCGGTTGGAAACGCGGCTCAGCTGATCAGGTCGCTGCCGGCGCAAGCGCGAGGTGGTAGCACTGGTTGTGCGGACCATTGGCGTAGTCCGCGAAAGCTTCGCCGGCGAAAAATCCGCGCTTGGCATACAGTGCGACCGCGGGGGCGAACCGCTCGTTCGTGCCCGTCTCGAGGCTGAGCCGGGAAATCCCTTCTGCCCTGGCGATCGCGATCAGGCGATCGAGAACTGCCGATGCAACTCCGCGGCCCAGATGGTCCGCATGGGTGCGCATCGATTTGAGTTCGGCACTATCGGCGGACAGGCGTTTCATCGCCCCGATGCCGACCAGCACTCGTCCACGCCATGCACCCAGCAGCGTGATGCCCGGTCCGGAAAGGCCACTCTCGTCGAGCGCAAAGCTGGTACCCGGCGGCGACATCGCCAGCATGTCGCGCTGGTGATAGGCGACCAGTTCCCTCACTGCGGGATCGGAAAGGTGGGCGGGGCGGATGTCGAGCACCATCCCCGCAACGATGCGCGCGGCCGGATCGGCGGTCAATGCGCCTGCAATTGTTCGTCGAGGAATGCCGCGATGTCGGTCATTTCGACATCGCGGGCGAGATAGGCTTCGCCGATCGCGCGGAGCAGGATGAAGGGCAGCGTGCCCGCGTCCATCTTCTTGTCGTGGAGCATGTGGTCGGCAAGCCGCCGACCGTCACAGTCGAGCCCCAGCGCGGAAATTTCCGCGGGCAGGCCGGCAGCATCGACCGCGGCAGTCACGCGCTGCGCGTCGGCCAGCGAAATCTCCTCGCGCCGCGCCGAATAGCGTGCGGCCAAGACCATCCCCAGCGCGACGCCTTCACCATGCAGCAAACGGTCGGAAAAGCCGGTTTCCGCCTCGAGCGCGTGGCCGAAGGTATGCCCGAGGTTGAGCAGCGCGCGGGCACCGCTGGTCTCGCGTTCGTCCTCCGCCACGATCCGCGCCTTGGCGGCAACGCTGGCGGCGACGGCGCGTTCGGTGGCAGCGGGGTCGAGGGCGACGACGGCCCGGCCGTCCTGTTCGAGCCAGTCGAAAAAGCCGCGATCACCGAGCACGCCGTATTTGAGAACTTCGGCATAACCGGCGCGAAGTTCGCGTTCGGGCAGCGTGCCCAGCGCGCCCAGATCGGCCAGCACCAGCGAAGGCTGGTGGAACGCGCCGATCAGATTCTTGCCCGCCGCGGTGTTGATCGCGGTCTTGCCGCCGACCGAACTGTCGACCTGCGCCAGCAGCGTGGTGGGCAGTTGCACGAAGCCGCAGCCGCGCTTGAGGATCGCGCAGGCAAAGCCGGTCAGGTCGCCGACCACGCCGCCGCCCAGCGCGAAGACATGGTCGCCGCGTTCGACACCCTGATCCAGCAGCCAGTCGGTCAGCCGGGCGAGACTGTCCCAGCTCTTCGATGTTTCGCCGGGCGCGACATCGTACCAGCGCGGTTCGATGCCCGCGGCAGAAAGCGAATTGCCGACGGCTTCGCCCCAGTGTCGGCGCGCGTTGGCATCGGCCACGATGCAGGCATGGCGCTTGCGCAGGAAGGGCCGGGCCTGCGCTGCCAGATCGGCCAGCAACCGGTTGCCGACACGCACTTCGTAGCCCCGGCCGGCCAGTTCGACGGGAATTACAGCCATGCGTCTATCGCACTCAGGATGCTCAGCGCGGTTTCGGTGTGCGGCGCATCGTCGGTGACGACATGGACCTGCGCCTCGGCATAGGCGTCGCCGCGCTGGTCCTTGAGCTGCGTCAGGATTGCGCGCGGATCGCCCTTGCGCAGCAGCGGCCGGCTGTCGCGCCGCGCGGTGCGTTCGACCAGCGTATCAATATCGCAATCGAGCCACACCGCGATGGCGCGGTCGAGGATCAGGGCCCGGGTCTCGGGATCGACGAAGGCGCCGCCGCCGGTGGCGATCACGCCGTGGCCTTCCTCGACCAGCCGGGCAATCACCCGGCGTTCGCCGGCGCGGAAATAGAGTTCGCCATGCGCTTCGAAGATTTCGCTGACCGACCGGTCGGCGGCGCGTTCGATTTCCTCGTCGACATCGATGAAGTCGGTGTCGAGCAGCGCCGCGAGGCGGCGTCCGACCGTGGACTTGCCGACCCCCATCAGGCCGACCAGCACCACGGGGCGATCGATCCGCCGGGCAAGGCCGCCGATTTCGGCAGGCGTGAAGGCTGTTGCATGGGTCATTGCCGCCGTGCCTAGAACTGGGCTAGGGCGCGGGCAAGGTATCAGCACTTGAAACGGGACGCGAAAATCTTGGCGATGAGCGGGAGAAGGATTGCAGGTCTCTTGGCAATACTGTTCGCCGTGTTGGTGATCGCGGCGCTGATCGATGGCGGCGAGGAACCGCTGCATCCGATCGAACAGGGTATCGATATGCCGGAGGCTGCACGATGAAATCCGCATGGCTGGCGGGCGGCGCCGCACTGGCGCTGAGCTCGGCGATGGTTCTCGCGCAGGACGCGCCGGTCGATCTGCTGCCGCCGGGTTTCGACGAACCCGCGCCGGCAGCGACCCCGACGCCGACACCGCGGGCGACGCAGGCTCCCGCCGCGCCGGGACCGGCTGCGGCACCACGCGACCCGGGCGAAGCCGGCGCATCGCAATCGGGCGAAGTAGTGCAGCCCCTGCCGACACAGCCGGCGCCGGTCGGCGGGACCGACCTCGACCTGGCCGACTTGCCGACGCTCGAAGAGCTCGAGGCGATGTCGACCGACGAACTCGACGAATTGCTGGGCCTGAAGCCGAAATTCGACATCCCGCCCGCGGCACGCCGGTCGATGGAACAGGTGGGCATTCTCGGCCAGCGCGAGGGCGGTCTGCCGGCTGCTTCGCTGGCGCGCCAGCCTGCCGCGCTGGTGCGCGCGGTGCTGGCCGGTACGACGCGTCCGATGGTTTCGCGCTGGGGGCACATCCTGCTGCGCCGCGCCCTGGCCAGCCGACTGGCGACGCCTGAGGGAATGGATCCGGTCGAGTTCGCGACGTTGCGGGTCCGCGCGCTCAACGCGCTGGGCGAACATGTCGTCGCCCGCGCCGTCGTCCAGGATATCGACACGGCAAATTATTCGCCCGCGCTCACCGATGCGGCGGTAGAGGCCTATATCGGCAGTGCCGACATTATCGGCGCCTGCCCCGCGGTGCGGCTGGTCGATACCCAGCGCGACGATGCCGAGTGGCAGATGCTGGCGGGGATCTGCAATGCCTATGCGGGCGAGGCGACCCGTGCGCAGAACGACCTGCGCCGCCTGCTGTCGCGCACCGAGGACGACCGTATTGACGTGCTGCTGGCGCAGCGTGTGGCGGGCTCCGCCGGGCGCGGACGCCGTGCGGTAACCATCGAATGGGACGGGATCGCGGGATTGACCACGTGGCGGTTTGCCCTGGCCAATGCGCTGGGCGAGCCCGTGCCCGACGAATTGCTGGGCGATGCGGAGCCGGACCTGCTGCGGACCGCGGCGCTCACCCCCGCGCTTACCCCGCTGCAGCGCGCCCGCGCGGCGGACATTGCAGCGGCCAGCGGCATCCTGTCGTCGGCGGCAATGGTCGATCTCTACAGCCAGATTTTCGCGGAGGAGGGCGCCGAGGGCGATGCCGCTGTCACCGCGTCGCGCCTGCGCGAAGCCTATGTCGGAACAGATCCGCTGCAGCGGCTCGCCGCGATCCGCGATATCTGGGGCGGCGGCGGCGAGTTTTCCTATGGCAGGGTGGTGCTGACTGCCTATGCCGCCGCGCGCCTTCCGGTCGACGATGCATTGGCCGACGATGCGGACGGCCTGGTCGCGGCCATGCTCGCGGCGGGGCTCGATCGCGATGCGATGCGCTGGGCCGGCGTGGTGGATGACGGCAGTGTCGGCTGGGCCATGCTGGCCTTGGCCGATCCCGACGGTTCGCCAATGGTCAGCGATGGCGAACTCGATGGCTTCGTGGACGATGACGATTCGCCGCGGCAGCACAAGTCGCGCATGCTGCTCGCGGGGCTGGCGGGCCTGGGGCGCATCGCGGATGCCGAAATAGCCGAGTATGGCGAGCGGCTGGGAATCGATCTGGCGGCGCAGACACGCTGGACGCGGATGATCGAACGCGCGGCCGAAGTCGACAATCCGGCGCTGGTCGCCATGTTGGCGGGGCTCGGCATGCAGGGATCGGGCTGGGACCGCATGACGGCGCGGCACCTTTTCCATATCGTTTCCGCATTGCGGCGCGTGGGACTGGAAGCCGAAGCCAGAATGATCGCCGCGGAGGCGGTCGCGCGCGCCTGACATGGGCGCTTCGATCGCCGATTTCCTCGCCATGCTCGCCACCGAGCGCGGGGCTGCGCGCAATACGGTTCTCGCTTATGGCCGCGACCTCGAACAGGCGGAGGAACTGATCGGAACCCGGCTGAAGGACGCCCAGCCGGCGCAGCTCGCCCGGTTGGGACAGGGCTGGTCGTCGCTGGCCCCGGCGACGCTGGCGCGCAAGGTTTCAGCCCTGCGGCAGTTTTTCGGTTTCCTCGTCGATGAAGGGCTGCGCGAGGATGATCCGACGCATGCGCTGCCGCGCCCTGCCACGCGCCGCCCGCTGCCGAAGATCCTGTCGCATGCCGAGGTCGAAGCGCTGTTCGCGACCGCGGAAGAAGAGGCCCGGGGCAATGCCTCGCTCGCGGTGCGGATGCTGGCGCTGCTCGAAATGCTCTACGGTTCCGGGCTGCGCGCCACCGAACTGGTTTCGCTGCCGCTTTCCGCAATACCGCGCGATGCGCCCTTTCTCACCGTTACCGGGAAGGGCGGCCATGCGCGCATTGTCCCCGTCAGCCAGCGGGCCGATACCGCGCTCAAGCGGTGGCTGGCGCTGCGCAAATCCGATTCGGTTTGGCTCTTTCCCTCGCGCAGCGGGCACATTTCGCGCGTGCGCCTGTTCCAGCTGCTCAAGGCACTGGCGGTGCGCGCCGACCTCGCGCCCGAGAAGCTCAGCCCGCATGTCCTGCGGCACGCCTTCGCCACGCATCTGCTCGAAGGCGGGGCGGATTTGCGCGCGCTCCAGACGCTGCTGGGCCATGCGGATATCTCGACCACGCAAATCTATACGCATGTCGATGCCGCGCGGTTGGTGAAACTGGTCAACGAACGCCATCCGCTTGCACGCGCGCGCGCTTCGGACTAGCGCCGTAGCATGATTTCCTATCTCGAATTCGAGAAGCCGGTCGCCGAGCTTGAACAACGTATCGCCGAACTGCGGAGCGCAGCGGAGGGCGATGATGTCGACATCACCAACGAATTGCAGCGGCTCGAGCTGAAGAGCGCGAACCTGCTCGCCAGCACCTATCAGGCGCTCAGCCCGTGGCAGAAAACGCAGGTCGCGCGGCACCCGTCGCGCCCGCACTTCCGCGATTATGTCGAATATGCCTTCGACGAATTCGTGCCGCTGGGCGGGGACCGCTGCTACGGCGACGACGAGGCGATCCTCGGCGGGTTCGCGAAGCTCGATGGCCGCAAGGTGATGCTGATCGGCCATGAAAAAGGCAACGATACCGCCAGCCGGGTCCGCCACAATTTCGGCATGGGCAAGCCCGAAGGCTATCGCAAGGCGATCCGGTTGATGGAAATGGCCGGACGGTTCGGCCTGCCGGTGGTGACGCTGGTCGACACCTCGGGTGCTTTTCCCGGGATCGAGGCCGAGGAACGCGGCCAGGCCGAAGCCATTGCGCGTTCGACCGAGGCCTGCCTGGCGTTGCCGGTGCCGATGGTGGCCGCGATCGTCGGCGAGGGCGGATCGGGCGGTGCAGTCGCGCTGGCCAGCGCCGAGCGGGTGTTGATGATGGAACACGCGGTCTATTCGGTGATCTCCCCCGAAGGCTGCGCCTCGATCCTGTGGCGGACCGCCGAGAAGGCCCCCGATGCCGCCGAGGCGATGAAAGTGACCGCGCAGGATCTGGCCGCGCTGGGCGTGATCGACCGGATCGTGCCTGAGCCTGTCGGCGGGGCGCATCGCGATCCGCGGGTGGCGGCAACCGCGCTCGGCGATGCGATCGTGGAAGAGCTGGACGCGCTGGCGCGGCATGCGCCGCATGAACTCAAGCGGCTGCGCGAAGAGCGTTTCCTCGCGCTCGCCGGCTGAGGACGCGGTACCCCGGCGGGAACAAACCGCCGCATGACCCGGTTCTTCCCAACATATTCAACGCCTCGCGCGACAGGCCGGGAATGTCCGGCGGCCGCGTGCCAAATATATGGGGACCGCCGCTCATGACGCGCATTTCACTCGCCGCCGCCGCATCCGTTTCGACACTCTCGCTGGCGCTGGCCGGCTGCATGGGCACGGGGAACATCCCCAGTGCGTCCACCCCGATCACGCAGAGCGAGGCGCAGATGGGCGCCGAGGCGCATCCGCAGCTGCTCAACGAGTTCGGCGGAGCGATGAGCGGCAGCCATGCGCAATATGTCGAACAGGTGGGCAAGAACATCGCGGTCCAGTCGGGCCTCGGCAATGCCCGCGAATCCTTCACGGTCTCGCTGCTCAACAGCCCGGTGAACAACGCGTTCGCGATCCCCGGCGGCTATGTCTACACGACCCGGCAGCTGGTTGCGCTGATGAACAACGAAGCCGAACTGGCGGCGGTGCTCGGTCATGAAGTCGGCCACGTCGCCGCGCGCCATTCGCAGCGCCGGCAGGCCACGGCACAGCGCAACACGCTGCTCGGCGCGGCCGGTGCGATCCTGTCGGGTGTCCTCCTCGGCAATAGCGGGCTCGGGCAGCAGCTCGGCCAGGCTGCCTTGCAGGGATCGCAATTGCTGACGCTCAAGTTCTCGCGCTCGCAGGAACTCGAGGCGGACGAGCTCGGCATTCGCTATCTCAACTCGGCGGGCTACGATCCGCGCGCGATGGGCACGGTGCTGCAGAGCCTCGCGCTGCAGAATGCGCTCGATGCCCGCGTGCAGGGACGCGACAATGCCAATATTCCCGAATGGGCATCGACCCACCCCGATCCGGCCAGCCGTGTGCAGACCGCGCTGGCGAAAGCGCAGGCCACCGGCGTCACCGGCGGCGTCACCAATCGCGATACCTTCCTGGCCCGGATCGACGGGCTGACCTATGGCGACGATCCGTCGCAAGGCGTGGTCGAGGGCCGGCGCTTCATCCATCCCGATCTGCGGCTGGCATTTACGGCGCCGCAGGGTTTCTACATGATCAACGGGACGAGAGCGGTCACGATCAATGGCCAGAGCGGGCAGGCGCAATTCTCGCTCGCGCCGTACAACAATGACCTCAACAGCTATGTCACCAGCGTTTTCGCCGGGGTGAGCGAGCAGCAGCAGATCCGGCCGCAATCGATCCAGCGGACCACCGTCAATGGTTTGCCCGCCGCCTACGGGACGGCGCGCGTCGCATCGGGTAACGGGCAGGTCGACGTGACCGTTTTCGCCTATGAGTTCGCCAGCGACCGCGCGTACCACTTTCTCGCGATAACCCCGGCTGGCCAGACTTCGGCGTTCAACGACATGTTTGCATCGATGCAGCGGATCGACTCGCAGACCGCGGCAAATGTGATTCCGCGGGTGGTCGATGTCGTGACGGTCGGCAGCGGCGATACGGTCGCCTCGCTCGCGCGCCGGATGGCCTACAGCGACAACCAGATCGACCGGTTCCGCGTGCTCAACGGGCTGACTTCGAATGAAGGCCTCAGCGTTGGGCAGAAGGTGAAGATCGTCGTCCGCGGGCGATGAACAGCAGCAATTGATCGGGACAAAGAAAAGGGGCGGCGGGTTGAACCCGCCGCCCCTGATTTTCGTCGGGAGTTACCCCGCGTCTTAGCTGCCGCTCATCGTCGTTGAAACGGTGTTGAACGTCGTGCTCAGCTGGCCGCCGAGGCTCTGCATCGCGGTGATCGCGGCAACGGCGATCAGGGCAGCGATAAGGCCGTATTCGATTGCGGTTGCGCCTTCTTCATCGCGGCGCAGCTTGCGGAAAAACTTCATAATTCGTCTCCTGGTTCAGTCTTCGTACCCGGCCCACTCCAAGAATGTAGAGCGGACAATTATGCGTTCTGCAGCGAAGTGGTTTAAAAACCCCTAACCGCTGCGGTCAGCCGCCCATTGCGGCAGCAGCCGCGGTTGCGATTCTCGACCACATGGTCGTCGCAGACGCGCCGAAAGCCTGGAGCCCGCCAATCATGGCGAGAAAGATCAGGGCGAGGATCAGCCCGTATTCGACGGAAGTGGCGCCGCGATTATCGCGTTCCAACATGCGCAGGAATTTGATCATGCCCGGTGCCCCCACTCGTCGCTTGTCTAAGCTGACATGGGATGTTTACGCTGGGGCGGGTTAAGAAATCGTTGAGAGTGGTCGCGAAAGTGGAAAATATCCCGACATGGACCTGCGTCGTCGCGCTGGCGCTGCGCGACGGGAAGGGGCGCTGGCTGATGCATCGGCGCCCCGCGGACAAGCACCATGGCGGGCTCTGGGAGTTTCCCGGCGGCAAGGTCGAAATGGGCGAAACCCCGCGCAATGCGCTGGTTCGCGAGATTGAGGAAGAGCTTGGCCTGGTCGTCGATCCGGCGGCCTGTGCGCCCGTCGGCTTTGCCGAGGAGACCAGCGGCGAAGGGCGCCCGCCGATTGTCATCATGCTTTACACTTCGGTCTGGGACGGGAGCGGTATGGGCGCGCTCGAGGGGGGTGAAATCGATTGGTTTACCCCTGAGGAGGCGGAGCTACTTGCCAAACCCCCGCTCGATGTCGCGCTGGCGGCAAAGTTGTTTGCAAAAGGGGTGATTTAGGGATTGCCAAGCTGTGGGTGCCTGCCTATGTGGCGCCCTCCAAGCGCGCCCGTAGCTCAGCTGGATAGAGCACCAGACTACGAATCTGGGGGCCGGAGGTTCGAATCCTTCCGGGCGCGCCACAAAAGGCCATCCTTCTCCGGAAGGGTGGCCTTTTGTGGTTCTGGAGGAGGCGCAAGGGCGCCGGTGCCCGCAAGCCGCGGAGTAGGGCGGTCAGTCGGCCTCGTCTTCGAGCCAGTGCATGTCGTCATCGCTGAAGCCGAAGTGATGGCCCGCCTCATGCACCACCACGTGGCGCACCAGATCGTCCATTCGGACCCCGGTTTCGCGCCATTCGGCAATCAGCGGTTCGCGGAACAGCCAAATGCGCGGCGGGAGCTGCCCGCTCTGCCAGATCGATTGGTCGGGCAGGGGTTCGCCTTCGTAGAGGCCGGAAAGATGCCAGCGGTCCGTGATATCGACCGATGCCAGCTGCTCGGGGGTCGCGAAATCCTCGACCTGCAGAACGACATCGCCCATCTGGTCGCGGAACTGCGCAGGCAGTTCGGCGAAAGCCGTTTCGGCCATTGTCTGCATCTGGGCCCGCGTGGGCGCTTGTCGGTCATGCATGGTGAAGCCGATATGGGTTTGCCGGCCGGGCCCCACAAGACCGGAACCGTGCCGCCGGTGACCGGTTCATCTTCCAAAGGAGATAAGAAACATGGCCGATGCCACGAAGATTTTCGAACGCCTGAAGGAAGATCATGACCGCCACCGCGAGCTGCTGGACAAGCTGCTCGACACGAGCGGGGATACGACCGAGCGCAAGTCGCTGTTCGAAGAGCTGACCAAGGAGCTCAAGAGCCATGCTGCCGCAGAAGAGCAGGCGCTGTATTCCACAATGCTGCGCAAGCCGCCGACGACCGGCGAAACGCGCCATTCGGTGGCCGAGCACCACGAGATCGAAGAGGCGCTCAACGACCTTGCTGCGACCGATATGTCCGAAGGTGGCTGGCTGACGAAATTCAAGAGCTTCGAGCACCAGTACCGGCACCATATCGACGAGGAAGAGGAAGACCACTTTCCCGACTTCGAGCGGCACCTCGACGAGGATGACATGAAGCACATGGAACGGGTCTTTGAGCGCCGCAAGGACGAGGAAATGGCCGAAGCCGAAGTGACGCCCGAGAAGAAGGAAGACGCGAAGGAATAGCGCGCAGCGCAGGGGGTGGCACATGAGTGAAGACAAGCAGGCGGATCCGAGCCGCACTTCGGCGCTGTCGCCTTCGCTCGAGCCCGGGGTCTGGCGCTATGCCAGGGCCTCGCGCGCGAGCGTAATCGTCGATGCTGCCGACTATTTCGCCTTCATGCAGGAAGCGATGCTCAAATCGCGGCGGCGAATCCTGCTGATCGGCTGGGATTTCGACACGCGGATACATCTGGAACGCGGGCGGCGCTGGTGGCAGCGCGCGTGGAAACGCGGGTACCCGTCGCGGCTCGGCAGTTTCATCGCCTGGCTGGCGCGTCACCGCAAGCAGCTCGACATCCGTATCCTAAAGTGGAGCGTAGGCGCGCTGTCGACCATGGGCCGTGCCTCGATGTGGTGGGATCTTGCCCGCTGGTTCCGTCATAGCCGGATCAACTTCCACTTCGATACCGCGCATCCGATCGGTTGCACGCATCACCAGAAGATCGCCGTGCTCGACAACAAGGTGGCGGTGTGCGGCGGAATCGACATGACCGACAAGCGCTGGGACACGCGCGATCACGACGAGGTCGATCCGCGCCGCAAGACACCGCACGGGCGCAGTTACGGCCCGTGGCACGATGCCGCGATGCTGATGGAGGGCGAGGTCGCCACCGCGCTTGCCGAGCTGGGCGACGACCGGTGGACATCGGCCGGCGGTGCCGAGCTGCCCGAAGTTCCCGATGCCCCCGGCAGCCCCTGGCCCGATGCGCTGACCGCCCAGTTCGAAGATGTCGAGATCGGCGTGGCACGTACCCGCGCTGCCTACCGTGACTGGGAAAAGATCACCGAGATCGAGCAGCTTTATCTCGACCAGATCGCCGGCGCGAAGCGGTTCATCTACGCCGAAAGCCAGTATTTCGCATCGCGGGCGATCGCCGAAGCCATCATCGCCCGCCTGGGAGAGGACGATCCCCCGGAAATCGTCATCGTGCATCCGTGCCACGCCGATGGCTGGCTCGAACAGCAGGCGATGGATCATGCGCGTGCGGAATTGGTGCGCGCGATCGGCGAAGCGGATCCGCAGCGCCGGTTCTCGCTCTGGTCCCCCTTCACCGGCGAGACGCCGATCTACGTCCACGCCAAGATCTTGATCGTCGACGACACGATCCTGCGGATCGGCTCGGCCAATCTCAACAACCGCTCGATGGGCCTCGACAGCGAATGCGATGTGTTCATCGATTCGACGCGCAAGGGCAATGCGCACGCCGCCGATGCGATCGCGGCTCTGCGCCATTCGCTACTCGGAGAACACTGCGGCATCGATGAAAACGAGGTTGGCGAATTGCTGTCGCGGCACGGGTCGATGGCCGCGTTGATCGACCATTCGCAAGGCGAAGGCGGCCGAAATTTGCGGCGCTACCATCCTCCCGAACTCAACGACGTGCAAAAGGGCCTCGCCGATAGCGCGCTGCTCGATCCGGAGGACCCCGACGACATGTTCGAGCCGTTTGCAAACGGCGGGCTTTTCCGCAAGGGGAGCAGGCTCAAGCGGTTTCGCGACAAGTTCAGGAGGATCAAGGGAACGTGAGCAGCCTAGTTGGACCCGACGAGGACGATCCGCGCGGCAAATTGCCCGTTCCGGAGCATGTGCAGGATGCGATCCGCACGCTCATCGAATGGACGGGCGACGATCCCGCGCGCGAAGGCTTGCTCGACACCCCCAAGCGGGTGGCGCGCGCGTGGAAGGAATATTGCATCGGGTACACCGAAGACCCGGCAGTGCACCTCGATCGCGTGTTCGAGGAAGTGGGCGGTTACAACGAGATCGTCCTGCTCAAGGATATTCCGTTCCAGTCGCATTGCGAACACCACATGGCGCCGATCATCGGCAAGGCGGCGATCGCCTATCTGCCGCATGACCGCGTCGTCGGCATTTCGAAGCTTGCGCGCGTGCTGCATGGCTTCGCGCGGCGGCTGCAGGTCCAGGAACGCCTGACCGCCGAAGTGGCCGACTGTATCTGGGAAAATCTCCAGCCGCAGGGCGTCGCGGTGGTGATCGAGGCATCGCATGCCTGCATGACCGCGCGCGGCGTGCGCACGCCCGGTGTCGGCATGGTCACGAGTAGGATGATGGGCACCTTCCTCGACGACCATCGCAGCCGCGAAGAAGTGCTCAAGCTGATGGGATACGGCTGACCGCCCGGGCGGCCGGCTCCGAGGTCAAACCCGCAAGTAAAAACGCCCCGCCGGGCAGCAAGCCGGACGGGGCGTCTGTTTGCGTGTCGGCAAGGCCTATGGATTACATCTGGCCGAGCATGTGTTCCGCACTCGAGACCGAGAAATCGCCCGGTGCTTCGACATTGAGCTGGGTAACCACGCCGTCCTCGACCACCATCGAATAACGCTGACCGCGCTTGCCGAGGCCGAAGCCCGAACCGTCCATCGTCAGGCCGACCGCTTCGGCAAAATCGCCATTGCCGTCAGCGAGCATGGTGATGTCTTCGGAACCGGCAGCGCTTTTCCATGCGCCCATCACGAAGGCGTCGTTGACTGCCGTGGCGACGATTTCGTCGACGCCCTTCGATTTCAGATCGCCGGCCTTGTCGACATAGCCGGGCAGGTGCTTGGCCGAACAGGTCGGGGTGAAGGCGCCGGGCACCGAGAACAGCGCCACCTTCTTGCCCTTGAAGTAGTCGGCCGAGCTTACCTGCTCGGGGCCGTTCTCGGTCGCCTTGACCATTTTTACATCAGGCAGCTTGTCGCCTACCGAAATCGTCATAACAAAACTCCGTCTATCGCGTGTGCCGGGTGAGGTAAGCTGCACCGCGGCGATGCGCAAGCTCCCTGCGCGGGTTGCGGCCCGGTGGTTGGTACGGGGCCGGGGGAGGGGATGTTGCCCTCGTTCGGCTGGGCGGCTAGGGCCGCTGCCATGCGGCAGCCGCGCACTCCCCCCAGGCGGCCACCACCCCGATAGACTGAGGATTTACCGTGAGCGAATTCACCGATTACGTCATCAAGGACACTGCCCTGGCCGATTACGGCCGCGCCGAGATCGCCATCGCCGAAACCGAGATGCCGGGCCTGATGGCGCTGCGCGAGGAGTATGCGGCAAAGCCGCTGAAGGGCGCGCGGATTACCGGTTCGCTGCACATGACGATCCAGACCGCCGTGCTGATCGAGACGCTGGTGGCGCTCGGCGCGGATGTGCGCTGGGCGACCTGCAACATCTACTCGACACAGGATCATGCCGCGGCGGCCATCGCGGCGCAGGACATCCCGGTCTTCGCGATCAAGGGCGAGAGCCTGGCCGACTACTGGGACTATGTCGGCCGCATCTTCGACTGGTCGACCGATGAGGATCCCGACCAGACAGCGACCATCATTCTCGACGATGGCGGCGATGCGACCATGTTCGCGCTGTGGGGCGCGCGCGTCGAAGCGGGCGAGGAACTGCCCGAGCCGCAGAATGCCGAGGAAATCGAATTCCAGCGCGCGCTCAAGGCGTTCCTCAAGGCCAAGCCGGGCTATCTGACCAAATCGGTCAAGAACATCGTCGGCGTGTCGGAAGAAACCACCACCGGCGTCCACCGCCTCTATCATCTCGCCAAGCAGGGCAAGCTGCCGTTCCCCGCGATCAATGTGAACGATAGCGTGACCAAGTCGAAGTTCGACAATCTCTATGGCTGCCGCGAATCGCTGGTCGATGCGATCCGCCGCGCAACCGACGTGATGCTGTCGGGCAAGGTCGCCTGCGTCGCCGGCTTCGGCGATGTCGGCAAGGGTTCGGCGCAGTCGCTGCGCAACGGAGGCGCGCGCGTGCTGGTCACCGAAGTAGATCCTATCTGCGCGCTCCAGGCCGCGATGGACGGCTTCGAGGTCGTGACGATGGAAGAAGCGGTCAAGGTCGCCGATATCTTCTGCACCGCGACGGGCAACGAACACGTCATCACCGCCGAACACATGAAGGCGATGAAGGACAAGGCAATCGTCTGCAACATCGGCCATTTCGACAGCGAGATCCAGATCTCGGCGCTCGACAATTACGAATGGAACGAACTCAAGCCGGGCACCGACCTGGTGAAGTTCCCCGACGGCAAGGAAATCATCGTCCTGGGCAAGGGCCGGCTGGTGAACCTGTCCTGCGCCACGGGGCACCCCAGCTTCGTGATGAGCTTCAGCTTCACCAACCAGACGCTCGCGCAGATCGAACTGTGGACCAAGGGCGACGAATACAAGAACGACGTTTACGTCCTGCCCAAGCATCTCGACGAAAAGGTCGCGGCGCTCCATCTCGACAAGCTGGGCGTGAAGCTGACCAAGCTGAGCCAGAAGCAGGCCGACTACATCGGCGTGCCGGTCGATGGGCCGTTCAAGCCCGAACATTACCGTTACTGACGGCCGTTCCGGTCCGGATACACACGCATGAACGCGCGCGGGGGCATTGCATCCCCGCGCGCGTAGGCATAGCTGGCGGGTAATGGACTCATCTCCCGCACTGCTGGCCGTCATCGGCCTTCTGCTGGCGCTTTGGACCGCGGGTGCGGTGTGGGTGATGCTGCGCGCCAGCGGACGCGAACAGCGATCGATCGCCAGTCGCAAGACCGCCCAGCGCCTGTCGCGGCTGATCGAGGAAGGTCCCGCCATTCCGCTGCTGGTACGGGCCGACGGGCGGATCGAGGCGCCCGATCGGCTGGCGCGGTGGATCGGGCTTGAGAAAGTCCCCGAATATCTCAGCGAGCTGGCTGGCGGCGAGGGGCGCGGGCTCACCGAAGCGCAGATCGATACGCTGACACGCAATGTCCGGCGCACGCAGAAGACCGCCAAGCCGTTTCGCATGGCGATCAATGTCTCGCCCGCTTCGGGCAAGTCGCTGGCGCTGCAGGGGTCGCTGGCCGACCCGGCGGTGTCCCCCGGCGGGTCAGCGCTCGTCTGGGTCTTCGACTTCAGCGACAGCCAGGCGGAACTGACTCAGCTGCGCGAGGAAGCGGCGCGCGCTCGCGAGGATTTCGGCGCGCTGGTCGGACTGATCGAGGCCGCCCCGATGCCGATGTGGTTCCGCGGGGCCGACATGCAGCTGCGGCTGGTCAACCAGGCCTATGTCGCCGCGGTGGGTGCCGAAAGCGCGGACCAGGTCGTTGCCGACCAGGTCGAACTGGTCGAAACGGTCAATGGCCGCACTGCGGCCGAGGTCGCGCAGCAGGCGGCCGACCGCCGCCAGCCGATCGAACGCATCCTCAGCGCGACGATCGAACGCGCGCGGCGCACGATCCGTGTCACCGACCTCCCGCTGATGGGCGAGGGGATCGCCGGCTATGCGGTCGATATCGAGGAAATGGAGGAGCAGGCGCGCGAGTTCCGTGCCTTCCGCGAAGCGCAGCGTTCGATGCTCGACCAGCTTTCGATCGGCGTGGCGCAGTTCGATGCCGGCCACCGCATGACCTTTGCCAACCAGCCCTTCCACCGCGTATTCTCGCTCCCCCCCGGCGTGGTCAACGAACGCACATCGTTCGGGCAGATGCTGCTGATCGCGCGCGAAAACGGCCGGATCCCCGAAGTGCGCGACTTCCCCGCCTGGCGCAACGAATTGACCGAGTGGTTCCAGCGCGACGAGCCCCACGAAGAAGCCTGGCCGCTGTCCGACAGCACCCATCTGCGTATCGTCGCGCAGCCCCTTCCCGATGGGGGGCTGGTGATGATTGCCGAAGACCGCACCGAACAGCTCGCGCTGTCGGCAACGCGCGATACGCTGCTGCGCACGCGGACCGCGACATTCGACAATCTGTTCGAGGCGCTTGCCGTGTTCGCGCCCGACGGCCACCTCGAACTGTGGAACCGCGGTTTCCCTGGCGCCTGGGGGATCGATCCCGAAGTGCTCGACGGGCACCCGCAGGCCGAAGACCTGTTGCAGGCGATCTCGCGCAATCTTTCGGACCCCGCTTCGGTTTCGCAGCTCAACCAGGTGATCCGTGCCGCCACGCTCGATCGCAAGAAGAGCAATGGCCGCATCGAGCTCGCCGATGGCCGGACGCTCGACTTCACCGGCGTGCCGCTGCCCGATGGCAATGGGATGCTGACCGTGCTCGACGTCACCGCGTCGCAGCAAGCCGAGGTCGCGCTGCGCGAACGCAACCGCGCGCTCGAGGAGGCCGATGCGGTGATGACCCGTTTCCTCGCCAATATGAGTTACGAATTCCGCACTCCGCTGACCTCGATCGGCGGGTTCGCAGAGCTGCTGACCAGCGGCATCGCGGGCGAGCTGTCGCCGCAGGCGACCGAATATGCGCAGGCGATTTCGCTGTCGGTCGGGAAGCTGACCGAGCAGGTGGAGAACGTGCTCGACCTGTCGCAATCCGAAGCAGGCCTGATGCCGCTGCGCAAGAGCACCTTCACGCTGCTGCCCTTCCTGACCAAGATCGTGCGCAAGGAAGAACAGCGCATCCATGATGGCGAACTGACGCTCGACCTGAAGGGCGATGCGGAAAAATCGGTGACGGCCGATCCCCACCAGCTCCGCCGCGCGATCTCGCAACTGCTCGACAACGCGATCAACGGCACCCCGCGCGGGGGCCGGATCGCGATCGATATCGGGCGCAAACGCGACGAGACGCGGATCGTGATCTCCGACAATGGCCGCGGGATGAGCCAGCACGAGCTTGCTCGTGCGCTGGAGGGCATTCGCATGTCGTCGGACGGCAAGGGTATCGAACGCCGCCACGGGCTGGGCATTCCGCTGGCGCGGCAGTTGGTCGAAGCGCATGGCGGTACGCTCGAGATCCGCAGCCGCAAGAACAGCGGCACCACTGCAACGATCACCCTGCCGTGAAAATCGCGCTGCCCGATCTCGCGGCGATGGAGGCGTTCGGCCAGCAGATCGCCGCGAAGCTGGCGCCGGGCGATGTCGTGGCGCTTTCCGGTACGCTGGGCACTGGCAAGACCACGCTGGCGCGTGCGATCATCGCGGCGCTCGGTCACGAGGGCGAGGTGCCTTCGCCGACCTACACGATCATCGAAACCTATGACGGCCTGCCGGTCCCGCTGGTCCATGCCGATTTCTACCGGCTCGAGGATCCCGCGGAAGCTGCCGAGCTGGGGCTCGACGACTACCGGGAGGGCGCCGCACTGCTGGCCGAGTGGCCCGATCACGCGGGCGGTTTCGCCCATGAGCCGAACTGCCTCGCCATTGCACTGGAAAAGGTGGGCGAAGGCCGCGAGGCCGTTGTCACCCCGGGCACATCTTGGCAAAGCCGCTGGCCATGAGCGATGCGCCTTTCGACGAGATTCACGAGTTTCTGGGTGGCACCCGGTGGGAAGGCGCGGAAATCGCCCCTCTCGTCGGCGATGCCAGCTTCCGCCGCTACTTCCGGGTAAGGATGGGGGGTGACAGCGCCATGCTGATGCATGCGCCGCCGCCGCACGAGGACCCGGAGCCGTTCCTGCACGTGGCGCACTGGCTCGACAGGAACGGCCTGCGCGCGCCCCGCATACTGAGTGAGGACGCCGCCAATGGCTGGGTGCTGATCGAGGATTTCGGCGACCAGCGCATGCGCGAATGGATCGATGCCCATCCGGCCGACGAGCGCGGGATCTACGCGCAGGCGATCGATACGCTGGTGGCGCTCCACCGGCTGCCGCCCGGCCCGTTCGAGCCCTATGACATGGCCGTCTACCTGCGCGAAGCGATGCTGCTGGTCGAATGGTATTGCCCGGCCATGGGACTGACGGTCGATGTGCCGGCCTATCGCGCCGCATGGGAAACCGCACTCGAGCCGCTGCTCGCGAGGCAGGATCCCGGCGTCACTGTATTGCGCGACTACCATGCCGAAAACGTCATGCTGCTCGAACCCGGCAAGCTGGCGGGAGCGCAGGGATTGATAGATTTCCAGGACGCGCTGGTCGGCCATCCGGCCTACGACCTCGTCAGCCTGCTGCAGGATGCGCGGCGCGAAGTATCGACCGAACTCGAATGCGAGATGCTGGGCCGCTACCGTGCCGCGGCTGACCCGGGGCCCTATTTCGAAGCCGATTATGCCCGGCTCGGGGCGCAGCGGAACGCCAAGATCGTGGGCATTTTCACGCGTCTCGCCAAGCGCGATGGCAAGGCGCGGTATCTGGCAATGATCCCGCGCGTCTGGCAGGCGATGGAACGCGATCTGGCGCATGAAGCGCTGGCGCCGGTCGCCGCGTGGTTCGACGCGAACATCCCGCAGGAAATCCGCGATACCGCCGGAGGGGAAATCCAGTGACCACGCTCGTCTCCGACACGGCCATGCTGATGGCCGCAGGGCTGGGCAAGCGCATGCGCCCGCTTACCGCGACCACGCCCAAGCCGCTGGTGCGCGTGGCCGGAAAACCCCTGATCGACCGTGCGCTCGACCGCCTCGAGGAAGCCGGTGTCGCAAGGGCCGTGGTAAATGTGCATTACCTGGCCGATGCGATCGAAGCGCATGTCGGTGCGCGCAAGGCGCCCGCGGTGACGTTCTCGGACGAACGCGAGCAATTGCTCGAGACCGGGGGCGGCATGGTCAAGGCCGCCGCCGCCGGGCTGCTGCCCGATCCGTTCTTCGCCTGCAATGCCGACAGCATCTGGCTAGACGGCCCGCAAAACGCCTTCAGCGATCTTTCGGCCGGGTGGGATCCCGAGCGCATGGATGCGTTGCTCTTGCTCGTCACGCACGCGCGCGCCCACAATTTCGACGGTTCGGGCGATTTCTACATGGACCCCGCCGGCCAGCTCACGCGCAAGCTGCCCGGCCGGATCGCGCCCTTCATCTACACCGGGATCCAGCTGGTATCTCAGCGCCTGCTGCGCGATGCACCGGACGGAAAGTTTTCGACCAATGTCCTATGGGATCGCGCGATTGCCGAAGGGCGGCTCTACGGTGTCGCCTTTACCGGACGGTGGTACGAAGTCGGCACGCCCGCGCATATCCGCCCGACCGAGGAAGCGCTCAAGGGTGGCTGAGCGGCAGGGGCCGAAGGTCTATTCGATCGCTGCACATCGCGGCTTCGCAGATGCCCTCGTCGCTGGCCTGGTCCCGCGCTATGCCAACGACGAGTTCGGCCTGGCGCGCCTGACGCTGCTCGTCCCCAGCAGCCGAGCCCGGCGCACGATTTCCGAAGCCTTCATCCGCCACGCCGGCGAACAGGGCACGCCCGGACTGCTGATGCCGCGCATGGCGGTGGTCGGCGATCTCGATCTCGATGAAACGATCGGCCCGCTGCTCGACCCGCTGGGCGCCGCCGACATACCCCGCGCTATCGAACCGCAGCGGCGGCTGTTTGCACTGGCCCGGCTGATCGCGGACACGATGGGCGACGAGGCACTCGGCGGTGCAACGCTGCTGCGGCTCGCGCGTGAAACCGGGGCAACGATGGACCGGCTGCTGGTCGAGGGCGTGGGTCCTGAAGAACTGGTCGGCGAAAGCGTGCTCGACCTGTTCGGATCATTGTCCGATCACTGGCAGCGCAGCCTCCATCTCTTTGCAACTGTTCAGGCCAAGTGGCTGGAACAATTGCAGCAATGGGATGCGCTCGACGCGGCAGCTCGGCGCAATCGCCTGTTCGACTGGGCTGCCGCGCGCTGGCGTGCTGCGCCGCCCGAAACGCCCATCGTCGCTGCGGGCGTGACCAGCGCCGCACCTTCGCTTGCGCGGCTGCTGAGAGTGGTCGCCGATTGCGATCAGGGGGCGGTGATCCTGCCCGATTTCGATCTCACCATGCCGCAGGCGGTGTGGGACGAATTGGGCCGCGCCGGGGCGACGCCCGAACCCGGCGCCACGCCTTTCGCACGCGAGGATGCGGTGACGCATCCGCAATACCACCTCAAGTTGCTGCTCAACCGCATGGGGATCGCACGCGAGGAAGTGCAGCCGTGGCATCGCCGTGGCATCGCCGCGGCGCAGCCCGAACGCAGCCATGCGCTCGGATCGCTGTTCCTGCCGCCCGAAGCGAGCAAGGGATGGGTCGACCTGCCCGCCGAGAAACGCCGGTTGGCAGACGTGCGCATCATGACCTGCGCCAATCCGGAGGAAGAGGCGCAGGCGGTCGCCCTGCTGGTCCGCGAGGCAGTGGAACAACCGGAAAAGCGCGTGGCGGTGGTCACGCCCGATCGCGCGATTGCGCGGCGCGTGGTCCACCACCTCGACCGCTGGAACATCACGGCCGACGATTCGGGCGGGCGCCCCTTGTCGCAGACCGCTGCCGGCCGGCTGTTTCTGCTGCTTGCCGAGATCGTCGCCGAAGATGCCGCCCCTGTTTCGCTGATGGGGCTGCTGGGCCACCCGCTGGTCGATGGCGGGATGGAGCGCGGCGTCTGGCTACGGCAGCTGCGCCGGGTCGAACGTGCGCTGCGCGGGCCGCGCAAGGCTGGCGGCCTAGCTCCCCTCGCGGCTATCGCGGCGCGGCTGGCCCAGCGGCATGGCCGCGTGGCCGATTGGTACGCCGCGGTCGATCACGCGCTTTCGCCGCTGGTGGCGCTGCACCGGCAGGATGCGATCCCTATGCACGCATTGCTCGATGCGCTGGTCGAAAGCGGCGAAGCGCTGTGCGGCGAAAAGCTCTGGGCACGCGAGGACGGCCGTTCGCTGGCTGGCTTCGTGGAGGAATTGCGCCGTCATGCGCGCGAGGCGGGGTTCGCCCTGGCGCCGGGCGAGGCCGCAATTGCGCTGCGCGATGCCATGGAACAGGTGGCGGTCCGGCCTCCCTATGGGGGGCATGCGCGGGTGCAGGTGCTCGGGCTGCTCGAAAGCCGGATGAACCGCGCCGAACTGGTAATCTGCGCCGGACTGAATGAAGGCGTCTGGCCGGTCCGCGGGGGGATCGACGCGCTGCTCGCCCCGCCGGTGCTCCGCGCGCTGGGCGTGCCCGGTGCCGATTTCCGTATCGGACTTTCGGCGCATGACCTCGCCGGGGCGCTCGGCGCGCCCGAGGTGGTCCTGTCGCGTTCCGAAAGGGACGAGGCCGGCCCGGCCATTCCCTCGCGTTTCCTGCTGCGCGTGCAGGCGCTGCTGGGCGAGCTGCTCGATCGCTACGAGGACCGCAAGACGGTCGCGCTGGCGCGGGCGATGACCCGCGCGCCGAGCGCGCCGGCCTATTCGCGTCCGGCACCGCAGCCGCAGCCCGAACAGCGCAAGGTCGACATTTCCGCGACCGCGCTCGATCGCCTGCTTGGCGATCCCTACCAGTTCTATGCTGACCGGATCATGGGGCTGAAGGATCTCGACGCGCTGGACGCCGAACCTTCGGCGCAGTGGCAGGGGACGGTGGCGCACGCCATCTTGCAACGCTGGCACGAAACGCGCGAGCGGGATCCTGCCGCCCGCCTCGCCCCGATCATGCAGGCCGTGCTCGACGAAGAGAACGCCGATCCGCTGATGCGGGGGCTGTGGCAGCCACGGCTCGAAGCCGCGCTGCGCTGGATCGAAGAGGAGATCGGTGCCTATGACGACCGCCGCGTGCTGGCGGTCGAGAAGCAGGGCGCGATGACCTTCGACGGCGTCCATGTCCACGGCCGCGCGGACCGGATCGACCGGCTCGCGGACGGCAGCCTTGCCATAATCGATTACAAGACCGGTACGCCGCCCAGCGCGGCCCGGGTCGAGGCCGGTTTCGCGTTGCAGCTTGGCGTCCTCGGCCTGATCGCCGAACGCGGCGGTTTCGAAGGTCTGGCCGGCGACGCGCAAGGCTACGAATACTGGTCGCTTGGCAAAGCCAAGGATGCGGAAAACCGCTACGGTTTCGGCTATGTCGACGTCCCGCTGAAAGTCGGGCGCAAGACTTCGGGCGTGGCGCCCGAGGAATTCCTGCCGCTGACCGCGGACAAGCTGACACTGGCCATCAACCGCTTCATCAAGGGCAATGACTCCTTCACGGCGCGCGAGAACCCTGATTATCCCGCCTATGACACCTATGATCAGCTGATGCGGCTCGATGAGTGGATCGCGCACCAGGATGGCGGAGAAACGGCGTGAGCGGGACCGTCTACGAACTGCAGGACAAGCAGCGCCTCGCGGTCGATCCGCAGGACAGCGTGTGGCTTTCGGCCAGCGCGGGGACCGGCAAGACGCAGGTCCTGTCGGCGCGTGTGCTGCGGCTGCTGCTCGAACCGGGTGCCGATCCTTCGCAGGTCCTGTGCCTCACTTTCACCAAGGCGGGCGCGGCTGAAATGGCAGTGCGTGTCAACGCGGTGCTGGCGCGCTGGGTCCGGATGGACGATGCGCAGCTGGCGCGCGAACTGGCGTTTTTGGGCGCGCCCGGCGACCCAGAAACGCGCGCGCGGGCCCGGGCGCTGTTCGCCCGCGTCCTCGATTGCCCCGGCGGCGGATTGCGGATCGATACGATCCACGCCTTCGCCCAATATCTGCTTGCCGCCTTCCCCGGCGAAGCGGGCATGCTGCCCGGATCGCGTCCGATGGAAGACCGCGAGCGCGACCTCCTGAGCCGCGATGTTCTCTCGGGCCTGCTGGCCGAAGGCGACCCGCGCATCGCCGGGGCGATCGCCGAGATGAGCAAGCGCAAGGGACCCGATGCGGTCCGCGGCTGGCTGATGCGCTGCGCGCGGCACATGGACCTGTGGCAGGGGCCGGGCAGTTGGCAACCGCCGATGCAGCCGCGCGTGTTTCGCTTGCTGGGCCTCCCCGCCGATGCCGATGCCGCATGGGTTGCAGACGCATGTTCGGACGCGGCGTTTCCCTGCGCCAGCCTGCGCGCCTGCCTGGCCGCCAGCCGCGGCTGGTCGGCAAAGACGGGCCA
>CERU01031994.1_pt1 | contig 29725 bp, 30 predicted proteins | sample 530741 | NCBI WGS metagenome assembly CERU01 (sample SAMEA2620925, study PRJEB7988) | marine metagenome | biome: marine biome (ENVO:00000447); feature: deep chlorophyll maximum layer (ENVO:xxxxxxxx); material: "saline water (ENVO:00002010), including plankton (ENVO:xxxxxxxx)" | depth 30 m | reverse complement strand
GGCAGCCGCTGCAACATTTCAGTTTCATCCCTGGGCTCCCTTCCTTGCGCTGCTGCTATTCATGGTTATCCGTCCCCATTTTCACGGCGAAGATCGCCGCTTCAGGGGAACCCCAAGAGTCGCAGAGCGTGGCAGGCGGCGTAAAGCGGATGTGCGGGTTCGGCAAGAGAAGACTAAATAAACGATCTCAGGAGGCCAGGGCTCGGAGCACGTGCTGCGGATCCTTTTGAATGGCGCGCAGGAGCGCTTTGGCAGGGCCTGTGGGCTCCCGGCGGCCTTGCTCCCAGTTGCGGAGTGTCGCCAACTGCACGTCGATCATTTTGGCGAATTTAGCCTGCGTCAGCCCCGTCGCCTGACGGATGGCTTTCACGTGCACCGCATCCACGGTGAACTCGCGCGAAGGCTGACGCTCCCCGCGCTGGATTTCGTCCATTTGCTGGACGCTTTCCATGAGGTCATCAAAGATTTTGCTCATGGTGATTACCTATCCTGAATCAATCGCCCATGTCGGGGCGGCGAGCGAGCGCCTGCTGGAAATCGGCATAACTCTCATCGTCGAGAAGACCGCGCAGGCGCTTGGTAAATATCGGGGTCTCGATAAAGATCATGGCGGAAATGTACGCCAATGGCGTACAAAGTGCAATGCCGACAAGCACCAAAAACACTGTTGATATGAACAGTATTCTGGTGTTGGATGGGAGGTGCGAATGATTGAAAAGCGCTGCCTCCGGGTGTTGGCCCACCCGAAAGCAGCTAACCACAACAGACTAGCAAGGAGTCTATTATGGCTGAGCGCAATGTTATGCCAGAGTATCGCGCCACCGAAAGCCCCGCCGGGAAGCCGGCACGCGCCTTCCCCTATTGGCGCACGCTGAAAGTGCACCGCAGCCGCGACAGCGTGCCCCTCAAACCCTATCAAGGCTTCCAACCGGCACCGCCGGCCGTGCCCCGCGTGCTCTTGAGAGGGCGATGGCTGAGCGAAGCGGGCTTCGGCGCGGACACGTTGCTGGACGTGGAAGTGAGTGAGGGCCGGATCGTGCTTACCGCTGTGGTGAACTGAGGGAGGATGCTGTGTGCCCGGGCATCGCCAGTCGAAACCCGGGCGACCTCCCAACCATTTCCTTAAGTTCATTCCCTCTCCAGAGCAAACATTCCCCACAACGGTGCGGATCACGTTGCCAAAAGCCCTTGCGCGCAGCACAAGAGCAGCTATACCCTCACGGGAGTGAGGAACACAGGCCAGCGTATCCACGCACTCTTCCCGAACCGATTTATCACCGCCTGCGCGAGGAACAGTCCTAGTGCGAGTCGCACCAAGGCTGGTAGTCCGATTTAATCCCGGAGGTGCGGGGAACAGCAGGTGTGCCGCGTGGTGTATAACACGAAGTCTGGCTCATCCCCGCAGGTGCGGGGAACATACGCAGGGACGGAGGTAGCGCAAGGATGCGCGCGGTTTATCCCCGCAGGTGCGGGGAACACTCCCATGGGAAGAAAGCGCTGCCTGATCAGCGCGGTTTATCCCCGCAGGTGCGGGGAACACAGAGACTCCCAGCCGCTCTCGGTCATTTTCGCCGGTTTATCCCCGCAGGTGCGGGGAACACAATGTGTCCGGCAAGCGTCAGCCCCTGCATCGCGGTTTATCCCCGCAGGTGCGGGGAACACCGCTGATCTACCAGGAGCGCGTGCAGCCCGACCGGTTTATCCCCGCAGGTGCGGGGAACACTTCTCGATCTGGTAGCCGTGGGCCGCCATGTCCGGTTTATCCCCGCAGGTGCGGGGAACACTGTATGGAACGAAAAAGACTGCTAAGAGGTGACGGTTTATCCCCGCAGGTGCGGGGAACACTTTCTTAAAGGCTGTGGTTTTGATGTCATCACCGGTTTATCCCCGCAGGTGCGGGGAACACGCCTCTTCAGAGGTTTCCCCTGTGGGGGTTCTCGGTTTATCCCCGCAGGTGCGGGGAACACGTCGCGAAAGTCGACGACGACGAAGAAGCCACCGGTTTATCCCCGCAGGTGCGGGGAACACGCCTACCAGGGAAAATACAGAACACCTCTCAACGGTTTATCCCCGCAGGTGCGGGGAACACGAGCTATTGCTCCGCCTCTGCCGTGACAAGCGCGGTTTATCCCCGCAGGTGCGGGGAACACGAACTTCTCCATCGCCAGGCCCAGCCCGACGGCGGTTTATCCCCGCAGGTGCGGGGAACACTTGGTTGTGCCGTGGTCGATGCTCCCGAAGTACGGTTTATCCCCGCAGGTGCGGGGAACACGTGGTCAGCCAGCGGTGGCCCAAATCCATGTCCGGTTTATCCCCGCAGGTGCGGGGAACACTGTCATGGTATGCCTCTTCAAACTATTACCAGCGGTTTATCCCCGCAGGTGCGGGGAACACCCGATTGCCACTGGCACTACGCCGGCGACTACCGGTTTATCCCCGCAGGTGCGGGGAACACCGGCGGTGAAAACCTCCTTCCAGTCCTCTTTGCGGTTTATCCCCGCAGGTGCGGGGAACACCTTGGTGCGCATGGCCCAGGCCGCCGCCAGCGCGGTTTATCCCCGCAGGTGCGGGGAACACGTCAGCGTCAGCTCGCTCATGGGGCAAACCCTCGGTTTATCCCCGCAGGTGCGGGGAACACGAGCCGGTCTCGCGCTGGTGGTCCTCGGCGTTCGGTTTATCCCCGCAGGTGCGGGGAACACACCCGCTCCAGTTCCGCGATGCGCAGCCGGGCCGGTTTATCCCCGCAGGTGCGGGGAACACGATCGATCCATTCCGGCAATTCAATTCCGAAACGGTTTATCCCCGCAGGTGCGGGGAACACCGGATTCGATAAAGCCGGGCGAGAACTGGCATCGGTTTATCCCCGCAGGTGCGGGGAACACTCTCAGAGTTCCAAGAAGATGTACAGAAGCGCCGGTTTATCCCCGCAGGTGCGGGGAACACATGGAAGGGGATTTTGGTCCGTGGCTTTACTTCGGTTTATCCCCGCAGGTGCGGGGAACACGCGGTTTAGCGGCTTTGGCGAACGCGTAACCACGGTTTATCCCCGCAGGTGCGGGGAACACGCCAGCACCTCAGCCGAACACGGCGGCTCGCCCGGTTTATCCCCGCAGGTGCGGGGAACACCTCCTGAACAGTTACATAATCACTCGAAATGACGGTTTATCCCCGCAGGTGCGGGGAACACATCCAGACGGCGCCGCGCACAAACGAATTCATCGGTTTATCCCCGCAGGTGCGGGGAACACGGGTCAGACATCGTGGACTGGGGCAAAACATGCGGTTTATCCCCGCAGGTGCGGGGAACACGGGCCGTCGGTACCAGGAGCACCGACTGATTTACGGTTTATCCCCGCAGGTGCGGGGAACACTCACCGATCTTCATGGACAGGCTCCCGGGATGCGGTTTATCCCCGCAGGTGCGGGGAACACGGACTCGAGCCCGAAGCCGTCTGCCGTGGGCTCGGTTTATCCCCGCAGGTGCGGGGAACACTCCATCTGGACCAGGATCGTGCCGACAAAATGCGGTTTATCCCCGCAGGTGCGGGGAACACAACCATGCCATCTGGACGGCGGAACCCGAAACCGGTTTATCCCCGCAGGTGCGGGGAACACTCCAAGTGTAGATGGTTGTTTTTACTAAAGAAAATACAGGTAGAAAAATCCACCAATCACTTAGATCAATAAATGACCATATTTTAAAGGAGCGAAAACTGCGGAAGGAGGCCTACTCAGCAGGCAAAAAAGACACTAACCGCAGGCCGTCGTGATCGATAGGAACGCGGCGGTTCTCGCCGCAGGTTTGGAATTCGAACCCGGATTCCGTGTTCGTCGCCCAGCAAAGCGCGACGTTGCCGTCGTCGACCAACGCCTGTGCTTGCTCCCAGATCATCTCGCGAACCCGTTTACTGACATCGCCGACATAGACACCGGCGCGAATCTCCAGCAGCCAGACCGCCAGCCGGCCGCGCAAGCGCGGCGGCACATTCTCTGTAACGACCACTAGCATGCTCATGCCTAGCTCCGATGACCGCTGTCAGCCATCGACTTCGGCTCAGGGATGGCGGGTGGTTGGCTGTCCTCCGGTGGCGGAGGAGGCTCGGTGCCGCCGGCGGCCAATACGTCTTCAATGGCGGGGATGATGCGTCTGAGCAGCTTGGTCTGGCGGAAAATATCCCGACATGCAACGCGCACAGCGCGATCCGGAGTGGTGGGCCGGGTGGCGGCGATGCGAAAAGCAGCCGGGACCACGGTATCGAACTTGAATAGGTCGGCGATATCGTAGACGAAGGAGAGTGGCTTCCCCGAGTGCACGAATCCAACCGCCGGTGCATAGCCCGCGGCTAAAACCGCCGCCTCGGTAACACCATACAGGCAGGCTGTGGCGGCGCTCAGGCATTGATTCGCCACGTCTGCTTTATCCCATTCCTTAGGGTCGTAACGTCGGCCTTGCCAGGGTACGCCATATTGCTTTGCCATCATCTGATAAGTCTTGCGCACCCGTGCGCCTTCGATACCCCGTAGCTGATCCACACTACGCCGCTCCGGGGCCGGCTCGCCGAAGCGTAGCTCGAACATTTTACGGACGACCTTCAGCCGTAAATCCGGATCCAGTGCCAAGTTAGCCTGGTAGAGCAGTTTATCGGAGCGAGCCCCGCCCGGCTGACCGCTGGCGTACAAGCGCACGCCAGCCTCGCCAACCCAGATCAGCAGCGTCCCAGTGACGGCAGCCAGCTTTACCGCCGCATGAGACACCCGCGTTCCCGGTTCCAGCATGATGCAGGCCACCGAACCCACGGGAATATGCATGCGCTCACCATTGACGTCATCCACCACGACGAAGGCGCCGTCTTTCACGTCAATACGGCCGTAAGACACAAACATCATGGAGACCCGCTCCTTCATTGGTATCGGCTTCAAGGGTATGAAGGGCATCGTTGGCTAGCCGCGCTTTACCATGAACAAGCCACAACCAAAGGCACGGCTTCGGCCAACGCCGTGAAACAGCGCATCCCGCAACCGGTCCGGATCGGTCACCGTCATCACACCTTCGTAATCCACCGAGGAGAAGCGGATCTCACGCTTTTTGCGCCGTAACTGGTGCTGGCGGTAGCCGCCAAGCTGAGGGGACGTGGTCAGCTCAAACCCCCAGTCCGTGCTGCGGGCCCGAAGCCATTGCTCCGCACTTTCGTCCATGGCACGGCGAATGCTCCAGGGGTCCACACCGCTCTCGTTTCGGCATCGCCACTTGGCGTCCATGAGTACATCATGGCGACGCCCTCTGGATCCCTCAGCCTCCTTACGAGTGACCGTGGGATTGGCACGCAGCCGAAACAGGAGCCGATCTCCCACCGCCAGGCGAGGGTCGAAGCGTTTGGGCTCGCACTGTAAAAGCCCTGGCAGCGGGTCCGGCTTGAGCGACGACATGACGTAGAAGAGAGGCAAGCCTCGAGGTCGCACCCCCGCATCGAGCTGCTCGTTCTCCATCTCCTGCCGGAACAAAAACGGGCGTGACTCGGCTTCCGGAAACAGGCGCCATAGTAATTGGTGGTTGGCATAGGCATCACCGGACAAAAGCTTCACCAGGGCGTGGCGATCCAGCCCCTGGGTAGCCACTCTGACTCGGGACAAGTACATCAGCTTTCCTCCCTGATCCGAGCGTGATGCTCCTGGCGGCTGCCGAATTGCCAGCGCTCACGGCTGATCACTTCATCCGTCGGTTGCCGAGTGTCCTGCACGGCAATGTCACCGGCATCGCCTTCCCAGTAAAAATCCACGCTGTTTTGGAGATGAAGCCAGCGGCCCTGCTGGTCGCAGATGCGTGGCGGCACTGCCGCAAAGGCTTCACGAAGGCCATTCGCCTGGACTTTTTGCGGGGCCAGGGGCGCTGCCAGTGGGCAGGCTTTGCGGCCTAGATAAGGCATGAATACCGGGGAACGCAAAGCGTCTCCCAGTTCTTCCAGGCTCCAATCGCTTTGTGCATTAAGCAGCACCGCCACTTGCCACAGTCCGTCCTGGCGGTATTCACGGCTGGAAAGCACCGTGTTGAGCTTTTCCTTCGGCACGGCCAATTCGTCCTTACGGGTGAAGTAGCGAGCCTTCTTGTCTCGACCGGGCACCTGCACGGTGTGGTAATCACGCATCAGGCGACCGGCACTGTGTTGCTTCACAGCAAACCGCACTGACGAGGCCAGCGCCTGCTGACCCGGGCCGTCGTCCCGGCGAATACCCAGGGCCGACGCCAGCAGGCCCAGCAAAGCGGCACGGCCCGGATGATCGGAGCTCGGGCGAGTCTCACCCACCGCCGGCGCCCCCCAACTGGCCAGAGGGCCATAAAGTTGGAAAATCAACGCTTCCATGGGCCCCTCCTAGTCGTTTTTGAGAAATGCCATCAACTCTTGGAAGCTGCCTTCACCGGCATGGGCGTTGAGACTGTATCGCTTATCGGCACAATCGCCATACACCTGATCAAAGCGTCGCGCCTGCTCTTCCAGGCCGGCAATGGCCTCCGCCGCCTGATCCTGCCCCTGCACCGGCTTAAGAAACGCGACTGACAGCGAGCGTGGCTGTTGTGTACCCTTCTCCGCCATCACATAGGACGCATAAGCACGCGACCCAAAGCTGTTCTGTTTACCGGTTGGCGATACTTTGATAGCCGCTTCCGCCAGAGCGGCAATGGCTTTATCCGCCAGTTCCGCATCGCCACGGAGATTATCGATCAGCTGATCCCGGTTGATGCACACATAGCTGTAAAACAGGCCGGCGGCAAAGCCGGTTTCGCCGATGTGAGCCGCGCCCCGGTCTTCATCGCCGCTATTGAGGTCATCTACGGCGGTGAAGTAGTCGTCCTCGATCACCACCGGATGCACGGTGATGGCATGGGCCACCTGGCAGGCGGCCTCCACGTTAAAAGCCGGATCATCCGCCAACATTCGGCCAAACAGCCCGATATCCGCCGCAGAGGGGTTCTTTCTAAGTAAATTCAGTTCTTCATCTTTCGGGGCGCGCTTTTCTTCGATCAGGGCATCCGTGAGCGTATCCACGGCCTGACGCTCTTCCGGGCTGATATGAGCCAGTTGTGACAGCTCGACGCTGTCTTTTTCCAGCTTGCCGAACACATCGGCAATCTTCCCTGCCCAGTCCTTTGCTTTGCCTTCCGCGACACCGCCATCTAGCAAGCGCTGCATGACTTCCAAGCCCAGCCGCTTAGTACGGATGCCCAGGTTGCCCGCCAGGGCTTCTTGAAACAGGTCAGAGGTTCTCCAATGCCGCTTGAGCGATTGTGAGGACACCCGCAGCCGCTCGGCACCGCCCATGAAAGCGGTCTTCGGTCTGCCTAAGTCATCCCGGTTCAGGTTGGCCGGCGGATAAGACGTGAGAAGGTGGAGTTGAATAAAAGTGCTCATGATTTCAGTCCTTTGTGTTTCTCTTTCTCAACTGTGGGTTTGTTTTTCGTAGGCGCTTACCGCCGTGAAATAGTCTGTTGCCCAGCGCACCGCCAGACGATCCGTAGGCGGGGCGTTCTGGTTGTCCCTTTGCTCGTAAAACCAATGCATAATATTGTCCGCCAGGGACAGCACCGGGGCGGTCTTGTTGATCAACGCCAGGGCACGACGCACACGCATCAGAAAATCATCGCCGCTACGGCTTTTTTGCAGCTGAGCGAAGCGTAGTTCGCTCATGTAGGGTCTGCCGGTTCGTTCCTTTTGCGCGCCGAGGCATTGAGCAAACGTGGCGCTCTCGTTCATTGGCTGTTGGCGTACTTCCGCGAGTGCCGCCGCAACGCAGGCCCAGGCAAGCATGTCCCGCTCCCGGCACTGTCCCGTTTCGAGCAGCGCCTGCCACAGGTTCCGAAATCCCTCGGTTAGAAGCACCGCATCCAAACTTTTGCTGCGACGTAATTCAGCGCGTGCACCGCGCTGATTAGCCTGTTGTGGAGCAGCTGACTTATTGTCGATCCCATGTAAACGTGCCCACCACGTAGCGACCACTTTCCGAACCTGGTCGTCTCTCAGGTAATAGAATTTCCTGCTCATGCGCTTTCCCCTTGTCTTTCCCTGGACGCTTTAGGCTGACCTTTTTCATCCAGGCGCCCAATCTTACGGAGATCTTTCGCCTCCCTACCGGTATGGAGTTTCTTCCGGAAGCCATTACGCGCCTTGGTGATGCGTTTCATATCAAGCTGTTCCGGTGGACCACTAAGGGCCAACTCATCGAACAGAGAGGCCGCTTGACGAGTCACGGTGCGATACCAACTTGCCGCCATTTCGGCGGGAAAACGTTGCGGGGGCGTATCACTCCTCAACAACTCCCCCAATTCCATCACGCGCTGATAAAACGCTTGCTCGGTGACTTGCCATAGGGATGCACCGATGTAGCTCACATCCCCCTTGGCATCCTTGGGCCGGCTGAACCAGGCCTCCTTGACCTGGGCTTGCAACAACCGAGCGCTACTGTCTGTCAGCTCAATCATCTGTCGCAGCCAGAGCTGCGCCAGAGCACGGGCATCCTCGTCCAGGGCCAGAAGCGGCATATGCGCGCCGTACCAGCATCGAGCTTTCATGTTGTCCATGTCATAGCCGAACGCCCACAGGCCGGCGACCACCGGCAACGCCACATCCATGTCATCCGCTGTGTCACACTTGAGCGCATAGTCGAGTACCACCCGCGCAGGCAGAAAGCCTTTCTCCTTCTTGTCCTCCATGGTCAGCGCTTCCCAGTGCCGGTAGCCCAGCCCATCCGTCTGCGCTTTGCGCGAATAGGGCAATTGTTCCGGCTTCTTGGGGTCAAACCGATAGGGCGTCAGAGGGTGGGTCCAGGGGCCATCATAATTAAAGCCATAGTTCTTCGTGCGCAGCGAAGAGACAGAGTATTCGCTATGCCGCCCACACAGATCACACGCACAGCTCGTCGACTCAATATTCAGGCGCATACGCCGAGGCATGGCCCAGTAGGAGTGCAAAACGTGAACGTCGTCCGGATAAGTGCCCTGACCCTTGTCACTGATCTTGGTTTCCCCAAGCCAGGGAAAAACCTTGGCGTCGGAAGGGTTGGGCCTTTCGTAAGCCCAGTCCTCTGTATCCAGAACGTTGAGCCAAAGCCGATGCCAGAGAGAGCTGGTTGAGTCGGCGGGCATCACCAGAGTGGTGAGGGGGCCACCGCCTCGCAACCCGGTCCTGTGACCTTTGCCGCCGGACGGAGCATTAATTTGCAAGGTGAACAATGCTATAGCGGCGCAGTCCAGGCACAGATGCTCTACCCGGCCCGCTTTAACGAAATGATCGGTGTTATTCTTGACGGTAGAGGCGCCCGGGGAGTCAATAAGCAAGGCGGCAATATCCGTCGCTTTCTCTTCCGCTAATGCATCACGATCTTGCATGAACGCCGGGCTATCACTGTCCAGCACAAATGCTGGCGCCCACTTTTCCAGCATTTCAAGGCAGGCCTCCGCGGAGGGCGGCGTTTGATACCACGCCACCCACTCGCTCTTGTCCTCCGGTGCCATCGCCGTTTGCAGCAGGCCAACCAGAAATTGGTAGGCCGCGCCCTGAAAATCCGCGCGCGGCAAAGCCAAATCGACAATGTCAGGGTCCACCATGGCGGTGACAGGAAGAAATTCCTGGCTACCGTCGCGGCGCTTGAATGGCAGCCATGGATCGACTAGTAAGTTCATAGCGTTGCTCCTTGCTTACGCATTGCTTTTATTTTGATCTTCACCCTTCCCTCCCATACCACGCGCGATGCAACCCGATTTCCTGGCTGTAGTTCATGGACGACTCTTCTTCCGCCAACCACAACTGACTGAACTTCAAGCTTGGACAACGCTCCACCAGCGCATCGCGCTGAGCCGCTAGCGGCTGCGGCCATTCGGGCAGACGTCTTGCGAGGGATTCGCGGGCTTGCAGTTGGCTTCGCTCCCAGGAGAACGGCCCCGCGTCGACCCAGGGCTTCAAGGCACCATCCTCATCTTGACGTACCAAGGTGACGGTGATGCTGGGCTCCTCGTTCAGACGGGTACCGATGTCGAGATGCAGGTCATCCATCCAGCCATGGCTAGCCTGGGTGCTGTAGCCCTGGTCCATTTTCAAACGGTTGAAGCCCGCCATGGCTCGGCGGCTGCTGCGCTCGCCTTCCTGATCCAGATGGCGTTGTTGCAACCCTTCGGGAATCCAGGACTCAGCGTCTTCACCGAACACGGATTCGATCAAGTGACGGGCGCGACCGGGCATATCAATGCCGCCCTCATCGAGCAGGGTCCGCAGGGTTAGCCAGAGCTGGCCGTGGTCGCGGTATACGGCACCGGTACCCGGCAAATGGGCGGAAAGCCAGTCAGAGGCCGGCCGGTCTTCATACGGCGGCGTGAACAGATACAGCACCGGCGATGGGCGCTGATCGTCGGTATCCACGGGATTGCCGCTGCCATCCCGGCGATGTCGGTGCAAACGCCCGGCGCGCTGAATCAGCAAGTCCATCGGCGCCAGGTCGCTGATCATCTGATCGAAGTCCAGGTCCAGGGATTGCTCCACCACCTGGGTGCTAATCAGAATCCAGCCGGCGCGGGTTTCGGCAGTGGACGTTTTGCCGAACCGTTCCAGTGCCGCTTGTTCTATGGCCTGGCGGTCCGCCATGACAAAGCGGCTATGAAACAGCACGACCTTGTCAGGGTCCGGCGCCCGTTCGCGGAGAACCTGATACGCGGAAATGGCATCGTCCACGGTGTTGCGTATCCAGCAACCGCACTGGCCGCTCTCTGCCGTATCAAGCAGATGCTCGATCACCGCCTCCGGTTTGTTGAACATTTCCACCGCCACCCGGCGAATCACGCTGTCACGGGTGGCGAGAGGCGTCTGTTCCAGGCTCTGATCGGTAACCCGGGTGGCCAGCGGGAAAGATGGCTGTTCTTCCACGACCTCCGCAGCCAGGCCCCGGCCTTTTTGGTAAGCCGCAACCAGGTTGCGCTTCATGGAGTGGGGCAAGGTAGCGGTAAGCAAAATGGCGCTGCCGCCCTGTTGGGCGTGGGCCTGCAGGACGGCTTCCAGTAATCCGGCCATGTAGTCGTCACAGGCGTGGACTTCATCCACCACCAGCACCTTGTTGGCCAGACCAATCAAACGCAGGGTCTGGTGCTTGAATGGCAACACCGCCATCAGGGCCTGATCCACGGTGCCCACGCCCACATCCGCCAACAAAGCCTTCTTGCGCGAATCGGCGAACCATTGATTACAGGCAGCGGATGCCGTTTGCTCGCCGTCGCCATAAGCATGATCCCGCGCCTGCTCGGACACCACCGAGTGAGCGAAGTCAGTGTTCAGGTGACGCGCCCCATGGGCGAGTACCAGATTGGGCACCTGTTGTTCGTCGAACCAGCGACGGTAGATATCAGCCACGCGCCCATACATGGCGTTGGAGGTGGCCATGGTGGGCAAACCGAAATACACACCCCGCGCCTGGCCGTGCTCCAGAAGACGATGCACCAATGTCATGGCGGCTTCGGTCTTACCGGCGCCGGTAACGTCTTCCAGAACAAACAATTGGGGGCCGGGCCGCCAGGGCAAATCCTGCGCCCACTGCTGCAACGGCGTCGGCTCAAAACCAAAGAAACGTCGTACTCCCGGAAAGGAAGACGGGGCAAGCGGCGCGCCAAAACCCAGTGCTGCCAGCGCCAGCTCAGCCCTGGGCAGCGCCCTGCCCTGCCAGTAATCACCCAGCGCTTGCGGCGTGGCCTGATAGGGGAAGACGGACTGATCAGACCCCAGCCAGTCCGCCAACACCGCGAAACCCGCCAGATGCCAGGTCAGCCTTCTGAACTGCTTGAGCCAATTCCTATCCTGTACAAGCTGCTCGGGCCACTGCGGACGAAGCCAGCTCGCGACTTCGCATGTATATTCCCACGCGGCCTGATGGTCTTCGGGAAACCCCGGCGACGGTGTCCTATTGTTTCCGGCGTCCACCGGCTTGCCGTGGTGCCCGAATGCCATGCCCAACAAGACACGTAGAAAGCTTTTGGCATCACTGCCCGACTCACTCCATCCCCAGGCTTGCAGCCCCTCTCGCTTGAGTTCGTCTTTCAAGAAGGCTTTTAGGAACACGGCGCCCGCTTCACTGTGATGGGGCCATTCCGCCGTACCGTAAGCCAGGGAGGCATCTGGCTTAACCAGGTCCGGCAAGTCCGGGTCGGCCAGGGACTGAAACGCCCGAGCAAATTTACCCAAGTCATGCAGAGCCAGGCTGAATACAAACAGGGACCGTAGTTGTTCCGGCTCCAGCGACATCGCTGAGGCCAGTTCTTGGCAGCGAGCCGTATGCGGCGCCAGTAAGTGATAACCCACCGCCGCCACATCCAGACTGTGGAATGGCAGCAGGTGGCAAGGATTCTCACCGTTCTGGTCTCCGCTCGGCTTCGCCTTCCCCCAGTAACGGAAGAAGCACGGTGCATCTTTCCAGTCCAAGTTCACGCCTCAATGTCCGTTGGTCGACAGCAACGTAGCACTCCCTCTGCCCACCAAACGGCATCACTGGATATCCTGCCAGTATTGTGGCTACAATATCGCAAATGTGGCCACAAGAGGGCTCTGTCAATGGATGTCTCGGTACGCGACCTTAAAAACCATCTGTCCGAATACTTGCGCCGAGTACAGGCAGGCGAGGACATCCGGGTTACCTCCCGTGGCCGCGTTATCGCGCGCCTGTCAGGTGATACCCAAGAAGCCGGCGACGAGTCAGACCAAGCGTTCATTGAACGGCTTGAGTCGCAAACCTGGGTGAACCCGGCTACGACGCCCGGCGAAAAACCGCGCGGCGTTCGGCGCCCCGCGCCGGCCCGGCCCGGCACCCCTAGCAGTGACGACCTGATTGATTGGGTACGCGAATGATCGTGTATCTGGACACGTCCGCGTTCTTGAAGCTGTACCTCGACGAAGATGGCGGCGACCAGACTCGGGAGGCGATCGATAAGGCGGGCGTAATCTGTACGCATCTGATCACCTACGTGGAAATGCGGGCGGCTCTGGCCAGAGCCCACAGGATGCAGCGCATCACCGACGCGGAACTGATCCAGTATCAAGAGCAATTTGAGCGGGACTGGATCACGGTGCGCACCGTCAATATCGACATACCCATGGTGCGTCGCGCCGGAGAATTGGCCGCCCGCCACGGGCTGCGTGGATACGACAGTGTTCACTTGGCCTGTGCGGACCGGGTAAGAAGCATTAAACCGATACGCAAACCCATGATCTTCGCCGCTTTTGATAAAAAGCTTCTCGCGGCGGCCCAAGAGCTGGGCCTGTCCTCGTTGTAGCCCCATTTCATAGCCATCGCCCCTACTTATATACGTTCAAAGCGCGATCCAAGCGATCACGCACCCCCTCTCGTAACGCCTTCGGGCCCAACACCTCCACATCCGGACCGTAACGGAGCACCTCCATAGTCAGCTCGGTCGGGTCGGAATACGGTATTCGCAGGTGGTAACCGTCATCCCGCCACTCGCCTGCCTGATCCGGATGCCAGCATTCATCGGCCACCCAGCGCGCCGCCCGAGGCGAAAAGCGCAGGTGTGCCTCGGCAGCAGGCTCACCGGAAAACAGCCCGAAACTGTCGTCCATGAACTGATCCAAGCGGTCCACGGAAACCTCACGGGCAGGCTCATCCGAGACCTCAAACGCGACAATCCGGTCCAAGGAAAACAGCCGTAAATCACACGCCTGCTCGCAATCGGCAAGCAGATACCAGTTATGCCGGTAATGTAGCAACCGCTGGGGATGCACGGCCCGCTCACCGTGGTGGTCACGGCTGCGTGGCATATAACGAATGATGAGACGCTTGCCGGCCAGGGTGGCATCGGCAGCGGAAATAAAGATGTGGTTGGCTACCGCACGCTGCTGTACGGCTTGCAGCCGCACTTTGTCGCTCAAACGCTCGGCGTGATCGCCCGCGTCACCCAGTAAACGCCGGATCCGTTGGCGCAAGGGCGTAAGCCGGTGGCCCATCAGACCAGGCTGCACGGACTCCAATAGCTGCTCGCAGGCCAGCAGCGCGTATAGCTCGCTGGCGTTCATCCAGAAACCGGGCAGCTCGAATTCCGGGGCTTCCGGGTCGTAGTGGTGGCCGTTGCGTTCACGATCGTAGACGATGGGCGCGCCGAAGAAGTCCCGTAGATACTGAAAATCCTGGGTGACGGTATTACGAGTTATCCCCAATTCTTCGGTAAAACGCCGCATGGGTACGGGACGCCGAGCGTGACGCAACATGCCGTGAATGCGATAAAAGCGTTCAAGGCGGGTCACGGCAAATCCTTATGCGTTTTTTATTAGTCGTTTGACTCTAGCTCTTTGTGACTTATGTCACAACTCCCCTGCGGGCTGATCTATTCCTGGATCAGCGGAGCGAATTTCATATAATAGCGGCGGCTTGCGCATGTGCCGCCCCCGGCATTAGGGCCACCAGGTGCGCACGCTGCCCACGGGAGCCGGCCCGTGGGACCTCAGCGCAGCGCTTCCCAGTCTTTTTCGGCCACCGACGCAGTCGGTCGCTTGACCCCCGCTACGCTGTTCTTGAGCGCCTCCAGCGGGGGAGCACTTATCCACGCGATAGCAGCGCACCTCCAGAACGGGCTTGCCGTGGTCGGTTACCACCACGGGCAAATCGGTATCCTCGATCTTGCGGAAGAACTCGAAGGCCCGCGCCTTGAATTGTGACTTCGTAACTCGCTCCGCATCCATGGACCACTAGCCACTTTCGCGTGGTTATTGACGATAAGAGGTAAAGGCTACAGTGCCAGTCCTATCCTTCACATCGGAGTACACCCAGCAGTTACAGCTTATCCTCGCGAATGCTGCGGGGAACAGTGGAATTGCCGGAACGAGGGATCGGCGGCGAACGGTTTATCCGCGCAGGTGCGGGCAACAGCTCCGGGGTACGTGGAAAGTCTCAACGGGAAGCTGAAACTGTTCTTTCTGCCGCCTTATTCGCCAGAACTGAACCCCGACGAATTCGTTTGGGGCTACATCAAATATCACCACGTTGGAAAGAAGGTCATCCAGATTTAGCTTATATCTCTGGGTAATGTTCGCTCACTTTATTTCTGATTAGTAAGTCTTGCCGTTGTTGCGCCGTGGGCGATGCGCAGTTGTTCGAACAGGCGCGGCACGCGCAAGTAGCGAACCGAGAGCCCCTCGATGACTCAGCACTGAAAGTGGCCTTCTTGGCGATCCAGCAGGCGTCAAAGAAATGGACCATGCCAATCCATGATTGGGGCCGCCATTGAATTGTTACTTATCGAATTCGGTGACCGCCCTGGACGGCCAACTGTTCCATTTATCGGCATTATGGGACAGTGCTATCAATGTCCCGGCCGGCATCGCACCGATAGGATGCTAATAGGGGCCGTCATAGTGATCGCCCAATCAGCTCCTTCATAATCTCGTTGGTGCCACCGTAGATTTTTTGCACCCGCGCAGCGGCGTACATCTGCGCGATGGGATACTCCATCAGATAGCCATAGCCACCGAACACTTGCAGACAGCGGTCGATGATGGCGACCTGCTTGTCGGTACCGAGCAACTTAGCCATTGAAGCGGTGGCAGGGTCAAGATCACCGTCCATGTAGCACTGGACGCAGTGATCCATAAAAGTTTTCGCGGCTAACACCTCGGTCTTGCACTCGGCAAGCACGAAGCGCGTGTTCTGGAAATCCAGGATTGGCTTGCCAAACGCCGTCCGTACCTTGGCATACTTGATCGCCTCCAAGACTGCGGCTTCGGCCATCGCGACACCGGCAATCCCAATAATCAAGCGCTCACGGGGTAGCTGCTCCATCAACTGGAAGAAGCCCTGGCCTTCTTCGCCACCAAGCAAATTCTCCGCAGGTACGCACATGTCGATGAAGGTAAGCTCGCGCGTGTCCTGGCCGTGTTGCCCAACCTTCTGCAGCACCCGTCCACGCTCATAGCCCTCGACCTTGTCCACCTCGACCACGAATAATGAAATACCACGGGCGCCTTCTGACTTGTCAGTCTTGGCCACCACAACCATCAGGTCAGCGTGGGTGGCGTTCGAGATGAACGTCTTTGACCCATTGATCACGTAGTGATCGCCGTCGCGGATCGCAGTCGTACGCACTGCCTGCAGATCCGATCCCGTGCCGGGCTCGGTCATAGCGATGCCAATCACCTTCTCACCATTCGCCATTGCCGGAATCCAGCGTTGCTTCTGCGCCTCTGTTGCATAAGCCGCTAGGTAATGGGCGACGATGGTCGAGTGTACGCTGAATCCGAACGCAGTGTCTCGGGCTAGCGCCAGCTCCTCTTGGACCACGGCCTCGTGGCCGAAGTTGCCACCACCACCACCGTACTCATCGGGCAGGCCAGTACACAATAAACCAGCAGCGCCGCTTTTGTTCCATAACTCACGGTCAACCTGGTGCTGCTCAGCCCATCGCTCCTGGTTAGGCGTGACTTCGCGGGCGAAGAACTTGGCCGCTTGGTCGCGCAGCAACGTGTGGTCCTCGGCCTCCCAAGGTGCCTTATAATCGGGAAACAATTCGCTCATGGTGTTTACTTTCCTGTGTAGTGAGGTGCTCGCTTCGCCAGAAAGGCGGCCTGACCCTCGTGGCTGTCGGCTGAGTGGATTGCTAAATGAAAATTCTGCTTTTCATACTTGAGACCTTGGCTGAGTGATGTCTCAAAGGCCTGCAACGCCGCGTCTTTGGCCAGCGCTACGGCTAGCGGCGAATTGACGGCGATATGTCCAGCCATTGCAAGTGCTTGGTCAAGAGCTTCACCCTCTGGGACCATACGGGCGACGATGCCGTCGGCGCATGCGTCAGCCGCACTGATGAAATTGCCAGTCAGCAGCATGGTCATTGCCTTGGCTTTGCCTACCGCGCTTACCAAACGCTGCGTGGCGCCACCGCCGGGGATGACGCCAAGCTTGACCTCGGGCACCCCAAACTTCGCAGTGTCAGCTGAAATGACGATGTCACAGGCGAGAGCAAGCTCGCAGCCCCCGCCCAGGGCCAGGCCCTCTACGGCGGCGATAACGGGCTTGGGAAACCATGCCAGGTCATCCCAGAACGTGCCACCAAGTGCTTTGCGTGGGCCGATCAACGCATCCTCACGAATACGATCAAAGGCGGTGATGTCGGCCCCCGAGCAGAAGTTCCCGGCGGCACCGTGAAGCACCACGGCACGCACGCTGTCGTCGTACCGAAAAGTCACCAGCGCCTGTCCCAGTGCGCTTAAGATTTTTTCGTTAAGTGCATTGCGGGCTTCTGGCCGATTGAGTTCGAGGATAACGATGGATTCGTTGCGGCGGATATTGAGAATAGCCATCAGATGTCCTTGTAGATATCTTTATAAGTGGCGCGGATCGACTTCTTGTCGAGCTTGCCGACGCTGGTGCGGGGCAACGTTTCGAGAAACAAGGCAGTATCTGGCAGCTGCCACTTGGCGAAATTGGGTGTTAGAACTTCGTGGATCTCGTCCAGCGGCAACTCGGTGCCGTCGTCGGTAACCAACAGGGCGACAGGGCGTTCCTGCCACTTGGGATGCTCAATGCCAACAACTGCAGCATCGCGGATGCGCGGGTGTGCGATCAGCGCATTTTCCATGTCGATGGAGGAAATCCACTCGCCGCCGCTCTTGATCACGTCTTTTAGACGATCGGTCAGCTTGAGGTAGCCGTGCTGGTCGATCGTGCCGACGTCACCGCTCCGCCAGTAGCCGTCGAGGAAGCGATCTCCATCGTCGTCAAGCTTATGATACTGCTCGATGATCCAAGGGCCTCTTAATAACACCTCGCCCTGGGAAATGCCGTCGAAGGGCACATCCTTACCGGCACCGTCAACCAGTCGAAAGTCGACGCCGGACACCAACAAACCTTGGCAGCGCTTGCGGTTCCAGGTTTGCTCGTCGCTCAAAACGCCGCGCAGCGACGGTTTAAGCCCCTTGTTGACCGTGACCAGCGGAGTGGTCTCGGTGGCGCCATAGGCGTGAATAATGTCGGCCCCGGTTAGATCATAAAAGCCACGCATCAGACTCAAGGATGGCTCGGTGGCACCGCTCAACAGCCTCGCACGGCTGAAGTCGGGCTTGTTGTCCAGTGATCGGATGTACTCCAGCATCGGTGTAAAGATCGCTGGCGCACCGTTAGCTACAGTAACCTTTTCTTCTATCATTGCATCGACCAAAACCGACGTATCCTCAGCGACGTAGCGGCCTGGCAGGACGACTTTAGCCATCGCTTGGACGGCGGCCTGCGGAAGACCCCAGCACTGACCGTGGAACATCGGCGTGATGAGCATGGCGGTGTCGTCACTACTCATGCCGATCACACTGTCCATCGCCAAGGTGTGCAGATAGATACCGCGGTGGGAGTAATAGATTCCCTTGGGCCTACCGGTGGTGCCTGTCGTGTAGCAGGCACTGTAGGCCGACGTCTCGTCCACCACCGGCCAATTGATGTGTGTATCTTCCGCCAGGAGCAGATCCTCGAAGTGATGCACGTTCGTCAGGGTCGTGCTGATCTGCGATAGCGGACGGTCGGTCATCACGATCCAGCCTTTGACTTGAGGCACCAGCGGAGCGAGCTTCTCTGCAATTGGCAGAAGGGTCTCGTCAACTATAATCCAGGACGCCTCACTGTGGTCGGTAACATAGCCCAAGTCCTCGGGCGCCAAACGAAGGTTCATCTGCAGCATGACGGCAGCGAGGCCGGGGATCGCCCAATAGAGCTCGAAATGTCGGCGACTATTCCAGTCCAGGATGCCAACTACGTTCCCAGGGCCGACGCCGAGGCTGCGCAATGCGTTGGCCGTTTGACAGATCCGGAGGTAGGACTCGCCGTAGGTGTACCGGTCCCAGCCGCCATCGGCGGTACGGTAGACGATTTCTTGTTCTGGATAAGTCCGGGCCGCATGCCGAATCATGGTCGTTGTGTTGAGCTGGTAGTTGTCACCATGGGTGGAAGGATGGCCCTTAGTAATATATGTCGATTGCATATCTTTCTCCTCAGATGCGTTCAATTATTGTTGTGTTGGCAGTGCCATGGGCTTCACAGATAGTCTGCAAACCCAGCTTCTTCCCTGAGCGTTCAAGTTCACAAAGTAAATCGGTAAGCATGCGGGCACCGGTTGAGCCCAGCGGGTGCCCAATTGCGACTGAGCCACCGTTGACATTGAGCTTGTCACCCGGAATATCGAATTCGCGCTGAAACATCAGCGGTACGCCTGCAAAAGCCTCGTTAACCTCGTACACATCAATGTCCGCCGCGCTTAGTCCCGCCATTTTTAGTGCCTTGTGGGTAGCCTCAAGTATCGCGGTGAACTGGATCACAGGGTCCGCACCCGCGACCGACATAGCACGAAAGCGGGCGCGTGGTTTGAGGCCTTTTTGCTCAGCATATCCACGATCAGCGACCAGTAGTGCCGCCGCACCGTCGCTAACCTGAGATGCGTTCGCGGCCGTCGTGCGGCCATTTTTCGCAAAGACCGTCTTCAGACCCGCCATCTTCTCCTTATCGAGATGTTTGCGAATGCCCTCATCAGCGGTAATACATGGACCGTTGGGGTCTTGGGGATCGGCGGTGATTGGCACCATCTGTTTGACAAAAGCACCAGCCCTGGTAGCAGCGAGGGCCCGCTCATGACTTCGAACGCTGTAAGCATCAAGTTCCTCGCGGCTAATCCCGAAGCGATCGTTCATAAGTTCGGAACTTGGCCCCTGTGCCATAAGTTGACCGTCGTAGCGCTCCAGCTCAAGCGGCCCGTACTGCGGGCCAAGCGGGGCACCTGGCTGAAATGCTGACGGCATAGTCACCTGCGACATCGATTCAACCCCACCTGCGATCACCAGATCATAGCTGCCAGCCATGACACCATGGGCGGCAAAGCTGACTGCCTGCTGGCCGGAGCCACATTGGCGGTCCACAGTTACCGCGGGCACGGACTCGGGCAAGCCGGCGGAAAGCACGGCATGACGGGCGATGTTGGAGGACTGTTGGTCATGCTGCAGCACGCAGCCAGCTATCACGTCGTCGATTGTGGATGGATCAACGCCGCTGCGATCGACAAGATATCTAAGAGTGCAGCCGAGCAGGTCGGCGGGATGCCATTGGCTCAGTACTCCACCACGTCTGCCGACCGGGGTTCTCACGGCATCAACGATAACTGCTTCACGATTAGTCATTTGTTACTCCTGAGGTAGGGGTCTTGACTTCGGCCAAAGGAATATCGAGCTCGCGACCGATCGCTTCCCAGTAGCTTGTCGGCCGTGTTTTAAAAGTGGACTCGAGCTCTTCAATCGTATGACCGATATGCTCTGAAACCCGGGCGGCGAAGTGGGGCTCGAGCGCACCGAGAGCGACATAGCCATCCAAAGTGGGATATATGCGGTAGGTGGGTAACGCTCCCCCCCCCCAAAGGCGTTGCAGGCCCATCAGACCGTGGCGGACTGCGGCACCAGCCATCCGAGCGGCATGGTCAAGTACTATCTTGTAGTGGCCGCCCCTACCAACGCGGGTTCGACTCAGGAGTCCCGAGACTGCAGCGGAGACCGCACGCTCAGCCCCCAGCAAGTCCGCCACCGGAGCGAGTGGCATGGCCGGCGGACACAACGTGCCGTGAGCAGCCTGATAGGTCAGATCGTGCCCGGGTAGTTCAGCCGCATCTCCGTCGTGGCCGACTATTTCGACGTGAACTAGAGCAGGATGAGTCTCTGAGAGTCGGTGCAGGTCGAGGCGGCTTAACGCAGACGGACGCATGGCCGTTATTAGGGCATCAGCATCCGAAAGGTAATCATCGAGACGGCCTCGCTGCTCGGATTGCTTGAGATCCAGAACAACGATCTCTTGAGCAGCCACCAGCTCGTCGTACCAAGCTCGGGCCACGGCAGCAAGCGGATCACCAGCTGGGGGCTTAATTTTGTTGACTTGTGCACCCATGCTAGCCAGTTGCGCGGCCGCGATGGGGCCTGGCAGGTTGGAGGCGAGCGAGACTACCCGAATCCCGATCAGTGGTTCCGGTGAGGAGGCGCTCATTAAAGCAACCGATTTCATCATTATCACCTGTCGAATGCATCAACGCTATACGAATGTATAGCATAATATACGAAGGTACAATATCAGCGTTTCTGGTAACCTTGCACGTCACGACCGATCGTGGCTTCTCAGCGAACAAAGCCAACGCCAGCGAGACAGTCCGGTCATGTGCGAGGAACTACGCAGACTCAGCTATGCACAGGAGTTAGATAGTGAAGAAAACGGTGGGGATATCCCCTAAAGTGAATAGCGACTTGACTGCGAAGGCACGCATCCGCAATGCGGCATTCGCCCTGTATGCGAACTACGGAGAGGACGCGACCTCGATGCGTGCCATTGCCGAGGCGGCGGGTGTCACGGTTGGTTTGGTGGTGCACCACTTTAGAACCAAGGACGGACTGCGCGAGGCCATCGAGCAACATATTGTCGATTTGTTCTTCGGTGCGATCGAGCAAGCCCCCCTCGAAGGAACCACGCCGGAGATTGCAGCTGCTCGTGACGAAGCAGTCGCGGACATGCTCTCTGATAACCCAGCGGTAGTCGGTTACCTCAGGCGGGCTTTGCTCGATCCCATGGGGCACCGCGGCCGTATTCTGGAGATGCTCACCGATCTCACTGCCAAACAAGTGGCGACTTTGCGCAATGTCGGCGTTGCGTCGAAGGCACAGCGTGACTCCAGTCAAGTAATTGGCGTCATGATTCGCCAGCTCGGGCAGCTCTTTCTTCAACCCATGGTCGATTCCATGTGGAATCAATTGGCCGGACCGAACGCGGCTGAAAATGACAAGCCGCTCCTGGTAGTAAAGGTGCAGGAGTCCTGATCCGAAGGAGCGTCCTGATATAGTTCTATTCGCTCCTTAGCATCATTTGCTCGTTTATCTTCCAGCACCCCCCTAATATCATTCCACTGCTGCGGGTCCCAAATAGAGTCAGTCGATACAACCAGTTCCGAATGTCTCGCACGTAAAGGGTAAAGTCGTAAGCGTCCGGCCATCACACCTTGAGCCAACAGTTACGGCCTTCACGATAGTGTCCACTTATTTCTTAGTGGACACTATGCATGGACTCTTTAAGCGTACCTCAGCCCCAACCCCAGCCCCGACGTCGCCGCCACTTCTCCCGTGAGTTCAAGGCCCATATCGTGGCCGCCTGTCAGGAGCCAGGCGTGTCCGTTTCCCGCATCGCCCTGGACAACCAACTCAATGCTAACCTGCTCCGCCGCTGGATCCGTGAAGCCGAGCAAGCCGACCAGGCAACAGCGTCACCTGGGTTTATGCCCTTGGCCCTGCCGGCCGCGTCGAGTCCGGGCGAGCGGTCCCGAACCAACGGTCAGGATAGCCGCATCCGTATCGAAGTGCCTCGCGCCGGTGGGCCTGTTGTGGTGGAGTGGCCCGCCGAGCAGGCCCATCAGTGCCTGGCCCTGTTGCGCGAGCTGTTGCGATGATCCGCATCGACGAAATCTGGCTGGCCACCGAGCCGCTGGATATGCGCGCCGGGCCGGACAAGGCCCTGGCCCGGGTCATCCAGGTGTTCGGTGCGGCGAAGCCGCACCATGCTGACCTGTTCGCCAACCGCCGGGGCAAGTTCCATTGGGGTGACGCCTGGCGCGGTGATCAGCTGCGCCTGACTGAAGAACAACTGGCCGCCTTGGTGCAGGGCCTGCCCTGGCAGCGTCTGGGCGACAACGCCGTGATCTCGGTGCTGTAACCACACTCCGTTCCTGTTGGCTATACGCCCAACATCCAATCGCCCGCCGGGCGCGAGCTTGGCATACTGTCCGCCATGACTTCGCGCCCCGACCTCAATGCCCTCTCCGCCGACCAACTCCGTGCTCTGGCCACCGAGTGGTTCGATGGCATGGAGCGTACAGATCGCGTCCTCGCTCAAAAAGACCGGATCCTCAGCCAACAAGAGCAAGCGATCCGCCACCGCGACGCGGTGATCGAGAAACAAAACCACGAACTGGCGCTGCTCAAGCGCCACAAGTTCGCTCGGCGTAGCGAGCAGTTCAAGGGTGTGCAGGGCCAGTTGTTGGAAGAACTGATCGACGCCGACCTGGCGGCCATGGAGGCGGAGCTGGCCGAGGTGCTTCCAGAGGAAGCGCCCACCGCTCCCGTCAGGCAACGGCCCAAGCGCGCGCCGCTACCGCCGCAACTGCCCCGCACCCTGATCCACCACGAACCCGAGCACACGCAATGCCGTTGTGGCTGTGCGCTCAAGCGCATCGGCGAGGCCGTCAGCGAGAAGCTGGACTACGTGCCCGGTGAGTTCACGGTGGAGCGCCACATCCGGGGCAAGTGGGCGTGCGAGCAGTGCGAGACGCTGATCCAGGCGCCGGTGCCGGCACAAGTGATCGACAAAGGCCTCCCCACCGCCGGGCTGCTGGCCCAGGTGCTCGTCGCCAAGTACGCCGATCATCTGCCCTTGTACCGCCAGGAACGCATCTTCGGCCGGGCGGGCTTGGCGATCCCGCGTTCCACGCTGGCCGAGTGGGTGGGCACCTGCGGTGTGCGCTTGCAACCCTTGGTCGACGCTCTGCGCGGCATCCTGTTGAAACAAGGTGTGCTGCATGCCGACGAAACGCCGGTGGCGATGCTGGCGCCGGGCAAGAAGAAAACCCACCGGGCCTATGTGTGGGCGTACTGCAGCACACCGTTCGCCGACCTGAAGGCCACGGTCTACGACTTCGCCCCGGGTCGGGCGGGCGAACACGACCGCGCCTTCCTGGGCGACTGGCGGGGCAAGCTGGTGTGTGACGACTACGCCGGCTACAAGGCGGGGTTCGGCGAGGGTATCACCGAGATCGGCTGCCTGGCGCATGCCCGTCGCAAGTTCCACGACCTGCACGTCGCCAATAAGAGTGAACTGGCCGCCCAGGCGTTGGAGTACATCGGCGCGCTGTACGGCATCGAGCGGGGCCTCAAGGACCTGCCCGATCAAGACCGACAGCGGTTAAGACACGAACAAGCCCGGCCCATCGCCGACGCACTGCACCGATGGATGATCGCGCAACGGCAGAAAGTCCCGGACGGGTCAGGCACGGCCAAAGCCCTGGATTACAGCCTGAAACGCTGGGCGGCGCTGACACGCTACCTGGACGATGGCGCGGTGCCGATCGACAACAACCGGGTGGAAAACCAGATCCGGCCCTGGGCGCTGGGCCGCGACAACTGGCTGTTCGCGGGCTCACTGCGCAGCGGCCAGCGCGCCGCCGCCGTGATGAGTCTGATCCAATCAGCCAAGCTGAACGGCCACGATCCCTACGCCTATCCGAAGGATGTCCTGGCTCGCCTGCCGACGCAGAAGAACAGCGCCATCGGCGAACTCCTGCCGCACAACTGGGAACCGACCATCACTGACAAGGTGTGATGGCCGGACGCTTACGGTTTATCCCCGCCCGTGCGGGGAACAGTCTTGGGGTGTCTCTTTCCGCTGTCCCGGACCCGGTTTATCCCCGCCCGTGCGGGGAACAGGGACTCCGGTCAATCTCCGCCCGCCGCATGTCCGGTTTATCCCCGCCCGTGCGGGGAACAGGGGGAGCCGAAAGCCGAACCCTGCACCTTGAGCGGTTTATCCCCGCCCGTGCGGGGAACAGGGAAGCTTCCCGGTACTGATCCTCGGTGTAGGCGGTTTATCCCCGCCCGTGCGGGGAACAGTCTTCCTGTAGCCGCCGCATTGGCCTTGGCAACGGTTTATCCCCGCCCGTGCGGGGAACAGCGTAGCGCTTCAAGATTTGCGTGTCCTGGTCGCGGTTTATCCCCGCCCGTGCGGGGAACAGGCCCGCTCCAACCTGACCGGCTCGATCACCACCGGTTTATCCCCGCCCGTGCGGGGAACAGATGCCCAGGTAAGAGGCGTCGCTGAAATCGCGCGGTTTATCCCCGCCCGTGCGGGGAACAGTGGCCGAAGTCGATGCCGATATGAGCCACGGCCGGTTTATCCCCGCCCGTGCGGGGAACAGTGCTGTCCGACCCTGATCGGGCACTGGCCGCGCGGTTTATCCCCGCCCGTGCGGGGAACAGGGCGCCCGGATGATCTCGTAGCCCGGCGGGCGCGGTTTATCCCCGCCCGTGCGGGGAACAGTTGGGCTTGGCGTTCTTCACGTTGAGCGCCAGCGGTTTATCCCCGCCCGTGCGGGGAACAGTGTTGCAGTTCGCACCACGCGTCGAACTTGCGCGGTTTATCCCCGCCCGTGCGGGGAACAGTCCTATTCACTGGGCCAAATGTCACCAACATCCGGTTTATCCCCGCCCATGCGGGGAACAGGCCCGGACACCACCGAAGACGCGATGTATGAGCGGTTTATCCCCGCCCGTGCGGGGAACAGGTCACGCGGTCATCGCCGTTTTGGGCATACAACGGTTTATCCCCGCCCGTGCGGGGAACAGGAAACTGGTACCCGGGCGGTAGGCCTCGCCAGCGGTTTATCCCCGCCCGTGCGGGGAACAGGTCTTGGCCAGGGCGCGAATGCCGTAGAACGGCGGTTTATCCCCGCCCGTGCGGGGAACAGGACTTCCTCTTCGGTAACGTCGCCGTGGAAATCGGTTTATCCCCGCCCGTGCGGGGAACAGATCAAGGCTCCCGAGAGTTTCCATGGAGAAGCCGGTTTATCCCCGCCCGTGCGGGGAACAGGAAGGCGGTGGCCCGAGCGGCGAAAACTATTGCGGTTTATCCCCGCCCGTGCGGGGAACAGACCGCTTGAAATCGGCGCTTCCACACGGCCGCCGGTTTATCCCCGCCCGTGCGGGGAACAGTTGAGCAGGTATTCCCCGCACACCTCCGCCAGCGGTTTATCCCCGCCCGTGCGGGGAACAGCTTTGCGCCATTCGGCCCATTCCTGCTCGATGCGGTTTATCCCCGCCCGTGCGGGGAACAGACTTTGATAGAGGAATCGTAGTCGTAAGCGGCCGGTTTATCCCCGCCCGTGCGGGGAACAGATCGGGAAATGGTTGACAGTGAAATACTATGACGGTTTATCCCCGCCCGTGCGGGGAACAGTTTGATGTATTTAACAGGTATAGATCATAGCACGGTTTATCCCCGCCCGTGCGGGGAACAGCGTTCCGGCGCGATGATGGCCTGGGACTATTACGGTTTATCCCCGCCCGTGCGGGGAACAGCCTCGGGGTTTTCTGGAAAAAACGTGGAGTTGCGGTTTATCCCCGCCCGTGCGGGGAACAGTGCCACCGATGACGTATGACGATGCCAATATGCGGTTTATCCCCGCCCGTGCGGGGAACAGCCATGAGCATTATGCAGTCCTTACAAGAAGAACGGTTTATCCCCGCCCGTGCGGGGAACAGGTAGGACACCAGCCGGTTCTTGGTGCGGACGTACGGTTTATCCCCGCCCGTGCGGGGAACAGTTCACGCCGACGACGATGGGCAGGCCGTGGCGCGGTTTATCCCCGCCCGTGCGGGGAACAGATGTTCGAGGCGCCGCGGGCGTCCATCTCCTGCGGTTTATCCCCGCCCGTGCGGGGAACAGTGCTCGTGACGCTTGGCGCGCGGGTCGCTGGCCGGTTTATCCCCGCCCGTGCGGGGAACAGGTGATCTGCTCCGCTTTCTTCGGGTACCGGCGCGGTTTATCCCCGCCCGTGCGGGGAACAGCAGCTCGCCCTCTTTCGGGCCGTGCGACTCGACGGTTTATCCCCGCCCGTGCGGGGAACAGTCCTCGTATTTCTTGCACCAGGCGCGCTGGGCCGGTTTATCCCCGCCCGTGCGGGGAACAGGGTCGCTTTCTTTCAAGACCCCCGCGAACACCCGGTTTATCCCCGCCCGTGCGGGGAACAGCCAAAAGCGGCGTGCGTTGCACCCTCCGGCGCCGGTTTATCCCCGCCCGTGCGGGGAACAGCTGCTCTGGAATACCAGCTTTTGCCCGTCATACGGTTTATCCCCGCCCGTGCGGGGAACAGTCTAAATATACATGATTGTTTTATAAGGGAAAATCGGGAGCGAGATTTTCCACCAAACATTCTGTACGAATTTTGACCACATTTTTAAAGAGCATCTAACTCGTATCTCAGTGTAGCCAATGCCCTCTTGCAACCACAGACAGGTTGTGAGGTGATTAGACTGGTTCGGTCGGTCGCTTGAAATCCGCCACGCTATCTCGGAGCACCTCAAGAGGAGAGCACTGACTCTTGCGGTACCTGCGAACCACCACAACGGGCTTGCCCTGGTCGGTCACCACCACGGTTGAGTCGGATTCCTCGATCCTGCGAAACAACTCCAGAGCCCGGGCTTTGAATTGTGACGTCGTTACCTGTTGAACACCCATTGCTTTACTCAGCTGCATTTGTATCTCGACGCGTTACACGATACAGTTGAACCGCATTGATAGGGGAAGTCAATGATTAAGGACACTCTGATTAATTCCCAAAATTTGCGATAATACGCCCGTTGTCAAAATCACTGATTGTGAGGTTAATCGATGCGCCAACAATCCCTGGCCGACGGCTTCGAAAAGCACCGCAAGAAAACCCGCAAGGAGCGGTTTCTGGAAGAGATGGATCACATCATCCCTTGGCAGCGGCTATCTGACGCCATTCGACCTCACTACCCGGCCCCAAAGGGCGCCGGCAGAAGGCCTGTCGGCTTGGAGCGAATGTTACGCATCTACTTTCTCCAGCACTGGTTCAATCTATCCGACCCGGCTGCGGAAGAGGCGATCTATGACTCCAGGGCCATGCGCCGATTCGTCGGCATTGATCTGGGCAACGAACCCGCCCCCGACGAGACTACGATCTGCAAGTTTCGGCACCTGATGGAGAAACATAGGTTCGGTGATCAGTTGCTCCAGTTGGTCAACGATTACCTACATGAAAATGGTCTGACCGTGTCACGCGGCACCATCGTTGATGCCAGCATCATCCAGGCACCGAGTTCCACCAAGAACAAGGATAAAGCCCGCGACCCTGATATGCATCAAACTCGAAAAGGCAACCAATGGTACTTTGGCATGAAAGCCCATATCGGTGTTGATAGCCAGAATAAGCTTATCCACAGCGTGGTTGCCACGTCGGCGAACGTCCATGATTCTGCTGTTATCGAAGACCTCCTGCATGGTGATGAAACCAGAGTCTGGGGCGATTCCGCTTACACCGGTCAAACGGACCGTATAAAAGCCGTAGCCCCGAAAGCCCGGGACTTCACTCAACAAAAAGGTAGCCGAAATCGAAAGCTGACCGATGTCGAGCGTTTAAAAAACAAAACCAAGTCCAAGGTCCGAGCCCGTGTGGAGCATCCGTTCCACATCATTAAAAACCGATTCGGCTTCACCAAAGTCCGTTACCGCGGCTTGGCGAAAAATGCGCACCATCTATTTGTCAGTTGTGCACTTGCTAATATCGTCATGGTCAAAAAAACCTTGGTAAAACGAAGGCCGTCAATGACACCGCAGGCGCAGTGCGCCTGAAAATCGCCCTTGAGGCTCTAATCAGGGCCTCAAGGGATAGAAACACCACATCGGGCCCTATATCGCCTGTATATAACCGGAAATCCTGATTTTTTCGAGTGCACATCAAGTTGTGCCGCGATTAATCAGAGGTTCCTTAAGAGTTTTCGCCATAAGGGACCGCCGCCAGTTGGCCCGACTCAACGTCTGTGGGTCACCTCGGGAGATGGATTCTCCAGGGTGGGGGCTTCACCCCCTGAAAGGCGCCCTGGTCGGCCATTACTCCGTCTGGGTCAGTGGTAACTGGCGGCTAATCTTTAAATTCGAGGACGGCGACGCCATCCTCGTTGACTATCAGGACTACCATTAGGAGGTCACCATGGATATGTTCAATCCTCCCCACCCCGGAGAAACCCTGCGTGAGGATGTTCTTCCAGCCCTGGGCCTCAGCGTTACCGAGGCGGCCCGTCAGCTTGGCGTGTCCCGGGTGGCCTTATCTCGCGTCCTCAACGGCAAGGCAGCCGTTTCCATTGATCTGGCCCGGCGCCTTGAGATCTGGCTCGGCGGCCCGAAGCGTGGCGCCCGGGCAGAAACGTGGCTTCATGAGCAGATGCAGCACGATCTTTGGAAAGCCCGCCAGCAAGGGGAGCCCGAGGACATTCGCACTGCGGTATAGACGGTACCGGCACAAACAAAAAAGGCGAACCCTCGGGTTCGCCTTTTTCGTGCCCGGCAACGAGAACGCTGCCGGGCTCTTCTCAACGGTGTCGCTTAGAACTGGTAGTTCAACTGCGCGCCGATGATGTCGGCGTCCAGCTCGTAGGTACCGTCCAGTACCGCCGGGGCACGGCCGTCTTTATAGATGTCGGCGTCGTCCACGAAGATGTGGGCGTAGGCGACATCGATGCTGAGGTTATCCGTGGGGTTGAAGCCGGCACCGATGGTGGCCCAGATGCGGTCGGAGTCCGGCGAGATAGCAGAGCGGGTGTCGCTGCTCTGGGTGGACTCTTCCTTGGCCAGGCCGAAGCGCAGCACGGTGTCGTTCTGCAGGGTGTGACGCACGCCCGCGGAGTAGCGGGTGGTGTCTTCCCAGCCGAATTCCTCAATCGCGGGATTGGGAAGCGGAGCCGGGCCAGCATGGTCAATCACCAGCCGATCCAGGCTGCTCCAGTCGGTGCGCTCTACACCCAGCAGCAGCTGGGTACGGTCGGTCAAGTCACCCGCATAGGAGAGCTGCAGCACGGCGGGAAGGTCGAGACTGGTTTCACCGGCATACTGACCGGCCAGCGGACCGGCGGAA
>CERU01038716.1_pt1 | contig 30661 bp, 26 predicted proteins | sample 530741 | NCBI WGS metagenome assembly CERU01 (sample SAMEA2620925, study PRJEB7988) | marine metagenome | biome: marine biome (ENVO:00000447); feature: deep chlorophyll maximum layer (ENVO:xxxxxxxx); material: "saline water (ENVO:00002010), including plankton (ENVO:xxxxxxxx)" | depth 30 m | reverse complement strand
GGGAGCCAGTATTATTCGAGCTGGCACGTCCACTGGTACGCCTATCCGCTGATCTACTGGGTGGAGATCGTCGCCGATTTCCTGTGCCTCGAGCCGGGTTCGATCGACATCCTCTATATCTCCGAGATCGATCCACTGTGGCAGGATTCCGAGCTCACCGCGATCATCAACCCCGAGGCCGTGCTCTTCGCCAACCCGCTGGCGCTTGCCGCCTGCGCGGCGGATTGCGCGGCATCGACCGCTAACCTGCCGCTTGACGAGATGTTCTGGTGCGCGGGCTGCCAGGGCTCAATGTACCCGATGAACGGCAATGTTTCGGCTTCGATCGGACACGTCCAGGCCTCGCGGCTCGTGCTCTCCCGCTTCGCCTACAAGCTCCACCGCGAACTCGTCTCGTGGGGCACGATGGGCTCGAAGGGCTTGTGCGGCAAATACCTGATGCCGGTGATGAGGAAGCAGCAATACCGCTTCCAGGCCACCAACCCCAATCCGGCGACCAAGGGCCGCTACGCTTGCCCGCCCGTCGGTGCCTCCACCACCTTCCAGTCCCCCGGACAGGTCATCCCCGCCATCGGCGAAGACATGGGATACTTGGTCTGGCGCAAGAGGAATTGCTGCGCGCTATGAGAAACGCCTTCCCCCTCCTCGTCCTCATCAGCCTGGCAACTGCCGCTGCCTTCGCTGCCGCGTCAGCACAGGATGCTCGGCCCGATCTCGACCTTGCCGAGATCCGCGCCCGCGCGAGCGAGCATGCCCAGGATGCCGAAGCACTCGCGACTTCGGTCAGGACCAGGGCCGACACGCTGGCCGACGACGCACGAACCACGCAGGAGGCGGCACTCGACAACCGCGCCGCCTATGCGAAGGAAGCGCAAGCGAGTGCAGGCGCCGGTCCGCTCGATATCGACGGCATGATCCGCAGCGCAGCCGATGCCGAGGTCGCAGCCATGGGCGATGCGCCGCGGTTCATCGCCTTCGCTTCGCTGTCGATGCCCGAACCGTCCTTGAAGGCGCTGGTCCGCGACGTCACCCGCGCCGGCGGGGTCACCGTGCTGCGCGGTTTCCCGCAAGGCGACAGCGCGGCCTTCAAGAAGCGGCTCGCGGCGATCTGGCGCGATGGCAGCGAAGCCGGCGCGCTCGGGATCGATCCGCGGCTGTTCCAGGCCTTCGATATCGCTGTCGCTCCGAGTTTCGTGATGGTCGCGAGCGATTTCAGCCCCTGCGACGGCTTCGATTGCACCGACACATTGCCGCCGCACGACCGGCTCGCTGGCAATGTCAGCGTCGAGGACGCGCTCGAGACCTTCGCCGATGGCGGTGGCCCGGGCGCGCAGCTTGCCCGCCTCCACCTCGCCCGCCTGAGGGAGCAGCGCCCATGAAACACCCGGTTAAGCTCGCCGTGACCGCTTTTACGGCGCTCCTCCTCAGCGTGAGTGCGGCAGCCCAGCAGCAGGACGCGAAGGCCGACGGCAAGGCCTTTGCCGAGAGCCTGCGCGGCGAAGCCCAGCAGGCGGCGCAGCAACAGCCCAACGCTTCGACCGTCCCCAACTACGATCGCAACGCGGTCCGGGGGCTCGAGACGCTCGCCCAGGATCCTGACCGGATCGAGGGCAATGCGGCGGCAGCGGCGAGCGGCCACCAGGGTTACCGCGCGATGCGCGACAGCGTGGCCAATCGCGCGCGGTTCGATCCGGGCGAGATCGAGGACGTCATCGCGCGTAGCCTCGCGATCAACGAGGCGCCGCTCGACTACACCAGCGGCATGGCGATCTCGGGGGGCCAGGGCTCCTGCGTCCCGCTGCCTCCCGGATCGGTCTCGGCCGGGACCTACAATGCGACCTGCAACACCGGCACACGGATCGACCAGTCGGCGGGCCAGTGCGCTGTGCCGCTAGTAGCGACGGTGAGCCAGCGTCCGCAGTACCACTACCTCTGCAACCGCTTTGGCGACTTCAACGGTTCGGGCGATCCCGAATGCGCCGGCTTCGACGGCTATTCCTGCCGCGTGACGGGAAGGCGTGACACCTGCCTGCAATGGAGTTCCTCGGGAGGTCGGCCCTGGTGTTCCGAACCGGGCGACCCGATCACCGAATTGACCTGCGACAAGCAAGTGCCGGGGCAAACACCCTACATGGTCACCACTGCAACCACGGTCACGACGACCCCCGACGAGAGCCAGTGCTCAGGCTTTGCCGACAATGGCGACTGTACGCTCGATACCGAGATCTGCACCGATGCCGATCCGCAGACCCGTACCGTGAACGGCGTCTCGGTCACGCGGCCCTGCTGGGAATGGCAGCGCACCTACACCTGTACCTCGCGCGAAGCGGCAACCGACTGCTCGGACATCGAGAACCAGGGCACCTGCCGCTTTCTCCGCGAGGAATGCCTCACCGATGAGGTCCCCTGCGAGACCTGGGAGCGCATCTACGAATGCCCGCTCCCGGCAATAGACAGCAACACTCAGTATGTTTGCGACGGCGATGTCTATTGCATCGATGGCAGCTGCGAGACGATCGAGCGCACCGCCAACGACGAGTTCAAGGATGCCGCGGTCGCCTTGCATGCAATGGACGAAGCGCGCGGCCAGTTCGATCCAAATACGCTGACCCTGTTCCGGGGGACGCGCAACACCTGCTCGTCAAAGGTCTTCGGTGTCCTCAATTGCTGCAAGGGCAAGGGCTTCCCGCTCATTCCGGGCATCAGCCTGCTCGTTGCGCTCGGCTGTGATCGCGAGGAAGTGCTGCTCCACCAGCGCGATGCGCAGGGGCTGTGCGCCTATGTCGGGACCTATTGCTCGGACAAGTTTCTCGGCGTCTGCCTGACCAAGAAGAAGGTCTACTGCTGCTTCGAGAGTAAGCTGTCGCGCATCCTGCAGGAACAGGGGCGCAAGCAACTCCCCAAGCCCTGGGACAAGCCCAAGGAAGAGCAGTGCGAGGGGTTCACCCTCGACGAGTTCGCCCGGCTTGATTTGAGCCGGATGGATTTCAGCGAAGTCTATGCCGAGTTCACCGATGCCGCGCGGCTGCCCGACGAGCTCGAGACCTCCATCCTCATCCAACAGAAAATCGACGATTATTACGCAAGGGGCGGCCAATGACCTATCTGCATTGCTTCACCGCACTCGCGCTCGGCTTCGCCGCCCTCCCCGCCACCTCCGCCAAAGCACAGGAACGACAGGAAACTCCATCGGCCACCGCGGCCGACGTGCTCTACTGCGAAGAGCGCAGGCTCGGCTATTGGTTCTATTGCGTCAAACCTGTGCCCGCGGAGGAACCGCAAACGCCCGAGAACGAACCGGTCGCGGCGACGCAGGAACTCGATGCGATCACCTCCGAGCTGCGCGAACTGAAAGCGCGCGCGATCCTCTATCCCACCGAAGCGAATGTCGCGGCCTATATCCGCTTCCAGCGCGCGCAGCTCGACCGCGCCTCGCTCTTTTCCGATGTCTGGCAGCGCGCGATCTGGCAAGACCCGGAACTCGACTACACGCTTGAGCGGCCGGTCGGTGCGCTCGCCAAGAAGCAATGGCAGGATGCCCGCAGCGCCGAGCGCGACAGCGTCATGGCTCGCCTCTCGCAGCGCTACGGGCTGTTCTATTTCTACAGTTCGACCTGCGCACCCTGCGAAGTGATGAGCCCGATCGTCAAGGGCGTCGCCGAGCGCTGGCGTATTACCGTGCGCGCCATCTCGACCGATGGCGGGCCGTCGCGCCATTTCCCGGACTACAAGGTGGAGACCAACCAGCGCGCCAGGCTCGGGCTTGAAGGCAAGGCCACTCCGGCGCTGGTGCTGTGGGACAGCGTGACCAAGCGCCCGATACCGATCGGTTACGGCGTGCTTTCGGCCGACGAGCTCCAGGACCGCATCTACCTCCTTACTTCGAAGGAAGCCGGACATGATTACTAGCATCCGCAATGCAGCGCTGACCCTCGCCGCCGCCAGCATGGTTTCCTCACCAGTTGCCGCCAACGTTGGCGACAGCATGGACCGCTTCATGGACGAGATGGGCGCGGCGGCGAATGTCACCGGTCCGACCGCTTTCGAAGGCCAGTCGGCGGGCTATTACAGCCTCAGCAATGTCTGGACGCGTTTCCCGCAGAAAACGACCAATTTGGCCAATCTCCAGCTGCCGCGCGCCCGCGCGGGGTGCGGCGGGATCGACATCTTCGCCGGGTCCTTTTCCTTCATCAACGCAAGCGAGATGGTCGCGCTCCTGAAGGCCGTCGCCAACAATGCGGTCGGGTTCGCCTTCAGCCTCGCGATCGATACCGTCTGCCCCGAGTGCAACAAGATCATGCAGGAGTTTTCGCAAAAGGCGCAACTCATGAACAACCTCTCGATCAACTCCTGCGAAATGGCGCAGGGGCTGGTCGGAGGCCTGTGGCCCAAAGGCGATCTCGCGGACAAGGCGATCTGCGAAGCGATCGGTAATTCCGAAGGCATCTTCACCGACTATGCCGCGGCCAAGCACGGCTGCGGCACACGCGGCCAGCGCGCCTCGACCAACGAGGGCGCCGGTACCGATTATGCCGACGTCAATCCGGGCGTAGCACGCAACTACACCTGGCACGTCCTCAAGAAGAGCGCCTTCTTCAACCCCGGCGGCAGTTTCGACCGCGAGCTTGCCGAATACGCCATGACGCTCATCGGCACGGTGATCTACGTGCCGCCCAAGGACGACGCGCCGGGCAAGTTCGTGCCTTTCGCAGGCGATGCTTCATCCACGCTGGTGAGCGCGCTCCTCGACGGGACGCAGGGCCAGACCGTCTGGGTCTTCCGCTGCGACGAGACCGATCTCTGCCTCAATCCCACATTCGAGCAGATGAGCCTTGCCAACGCCAAGGCGATCCGCCCGCGCGTCGCGCTCCTCATCGGCAATATGGTCGATGCAATCCGGGCCGATACCGCGATCGGCAATGCGGAGAAGGAACTGCTGCAGGTGGCCTCGGTCCCCTTGTACAAGATCCTCACCGTCCAGGCCGCCTACGGCCGCGGTATGCCCACCGATGATCGCGACACGCTCGCCGAAATCGCCAGCATCGATCTTCTCTATGCCATTCTCGACCGGATCGTCTCGGAAGCCGGGCGCTCGATGGCGAGCTTCATCGCCGCCGACGAAGCCAAACTCGCGATCTGGCGGGGCCAGGTCGCCGAAGTGCGTTCGGGCCTTGTCCAGCGACAGGCCACCGGACAGGCCAAGGTCTCGGCGATCATGCAGATCATCGAGAAGACCGCGATGATCGAGAATGCGCTGGCCGCCTCGATGTCGCCTTCGATGTCAGCCGCACTCGACTGGTCGCGCGGGCTCCAGTCGCGCTCTATCGTCCCCTGAGGCGGGCACCATGGTCGAGATCTTCACCACCGGCGGCGGCGAATATATCGTCAATGTCCTCAACGCTGTCGCCGCCTGGACCGGCGCAGGCGGCTACAAGAGTCTGATCCAGGTCGCGCTGGTGATGGGGTTCGCGCTCGCGGTGATCGTCGTCGCGTTCAACCAGGACTGGCGTGCCTGGCTCAACTGGTTCCTCGGCGCGACGCTCATCTACATGTGCCTGATGGTGCCGCGCATGGATGTGCAGGTCACCGACCGGGTCAATCCGAGCCTCGCTCCCGCAACCGTTGCAAACGTTCCGCTCGGTCTTGCCCTGATGGCAAGCTTCACCAGCCAGGCTGGAGACTACCTCACGCGCTCGGCCGAGACCGTGTTCGGGCTTCCCGATGATCTCAACTATTCGAAGAACGGCATGATCTACGGCGCGCGCCTGCTCGAAGCGACGCGGTCCCTGCGCATTGCCGACCCCGAATTCGCTGCCAACGTCGACGAACACGTTCGCCAATGCGTGTTCTACGACCTGCTACTCGGCCGCTATTCCATGAAGGAACTGTCCGAGAGCGACGACATCTGGGCGATCATTGCTCCCGGTAGCGCGGCGCGCGCGCAGAAGTTCCTCACCCGCGAGGCCGATGACAGCGTCACCGCTTCGATCGTCACCTGCCGCGAGGCCTACACGGCGCTCTCGAACCAGTGGGCGGGCATGATCGACGACATGACGCAGGTAGCCGGTCGCCAGCTCTACCCCAAGCAGACCGAAGCGCTCGCCAAGGCCAAGCTCATCGCCGACCTGCCGGTAGCCTACCAGTATCTCACCGGGGTCTCGAAGGATGCGAGCAGCATCTTTCGCCAGGTGCTGACGATCAACGCGATGAACCAGGCGATGCATGGCTTTGCCGGGGCAAGCGGTGCCTCGAGCGTTGATGTCTTCGCGCAGACCCGCGCCGATATCCAGACCGAACGGACCTATTCCTCGATCGCGCACAATGCGATGAAATGGGTGCCGATCCTCAATGTCGTGCTGACCGTGGTCTTCTACGCGCTCTTCCCGGTGCTCTTCCCGCTATTCCTGATGCCGCGGACCGGCCCGATCGCGCTGCGCGGCTATGTCACCGGCTTCTTCTACCTTGCCGCGTGGGGGCCGCTCTTCGTCATCCTCCACATGATCCTGATGCTAAAAGGCGCGGGCGATGTTGCGGCAGCCGGCGGTGCGAGCGGCCTCACGCTTGCGACCTTCTCCGGGATGACCGACGTCAACAACGATATCGGTATTCTGGCCGGTTATCTCGTCGCTTCTATTCCCTTCCTTGCAGGCGGGGTCGCGCGCGGGGCGATGGCGATCTCTGGACAAGCGACAAGCTACCTTAACCCGAGCCAGAACGCGGCCGAGGAAGCTGCACGCGAGGCGAGCACGGGCAATCTCTCGTTCGGCAACACCAGTTTCGAGAACTCGAACGTATTCTCGCGCCAGTTTGCACAGGCGAGCCTTGCGCCAAACATCGCCTATGGCGCGGCGCAATCGCGCGGGTTTGCCGACAATGGCACGCAAACGACGAACTTCCCGCAGGCAGAGTTCGCGACCGTGCCGACCTCAAGCTATCCGTTCACGCCGACGCTCGGGCAGGACTTCTCGAGCAGGCTCGCCACCATGGCGAGCCAGAGCCGCGGGCAGAGCGAGACCTTTTCCAACCTCGCCCAGCAATCGACCAGTTCGGCGGTCACCCGCTTCAGCGAACTGCGCGATGCCTACACCCGCTCGCGCTCGAACGAGAGCGTCAGCGGGGTCTCGACCAGCGACAGCATCGGCAGCGCCTTCAGCGAAGTCGACAACGCCTCGAAGACACTCCAGCAGCAATTCGGGCTGTCGCGCCGTGCCGCCGACGACATCACCGTCTCGTGGTTCTTGAATGGGGATGCCGGTCTTGGGGTCAAAGGAGAACGAGGCTCGGTCAAGGGTACCCTTGGGTTGAAAGGTGGCCGGAACCAGACCTGGACTGACAGTGATATCGGGATCGCCTCGGAAGACCGCTCACGCATTATGGGTGCGCTGCGTCAGATCTCGGACAGTCGCAGCTGGTCGAGCACGCGCGAGGGTTTCCTGCGCGAGACGAGCTCAAGCTCCGAAGCGCTGGTTTCGAGCAGCTCGGCCGGCATCACCACGTCGATCACCGAAGCTCAGAGCTATACCCGCGAAGCACGCCGCGCCGAGGAAATCGCCAGCCGGCTCGAGAACCAGGCAAGCTGGTATGAAAGTGCCAATGCCGCAGGCACGCTCAACCTCAGCCAGGCCTATCGCGAATGGGGCATGGCGGAGATCGATGCCAATCGGGACTATTATGGGCCGGTTCGCTTCGACGATATCGACTTCCAGATGAGTGCGCGAGGCCAGCAGCTTCAGGCGCGGTTCGTTGAAAGCTATGCGGACCAACTAAATGCCGAGATCGCGGACGACCTGGTAATGCCGCCCTTTGCGCCCGTCGCTCGACCCGCGGTGGGGAGCGCAGATGGCGTGCGGGGAGCGGTACGGCTTGGCGGGGTGCCAGGGAGCCTCGGCGAACCTTCAAGCGAGCGCGAGGGCATCGCCCGAGATGTCGATAGGGTCCAGCAGCAAGGGGAACGGCGGGTCGGGACCGTGAAAGGATACCTCGACGGCAAGACCCGCGATGCCAAGGGAGCCTCGGCTGAAGCGGCCGACGATGTGAAGGAATGGTAGGTCAGATCAGACCATCGTAGATGATCACATAGATCACAAAGGCGAGGAAAAGGACGCTGAACAGGATCAAGCCAACCTTGCCCCACGGATCTGCCCAGGTCTTCTTCCAGGTGTAGGAAGTTAGTCGGTTCTCGGCGATGGCCCGGTCGACTTCGCGAAAGCCTTCCCAGTCCTGCTTGCCGCCGGTGGGAGTATTGTCTGGATCGCTCATTGCTCATTCTCCTTCAGGAGCAAACCTGCACCCTCCCCTCTGGGCTGCCCCTCGCGTTGCCGCGAAAATAGCTGAAAACCATTGGGAAAGCGAGCACGGTGTCTTGGCGTGAAGGTCCGGAAATGAAAGAAGGCGGAATGTCCAGGAAGCCGCCCCGCGATAATCTTGTCGAATTCCGGACCCGACGTGACCAGGGCACGGGAGCCGGACGCAAAAGCCTCGTCCTTCTTGGAACTGGCGGTCTGCTCGTCGGCATTCTTGGAGGCCTGGTTGGTATCTATTGGCCATTTGGGTCGGCGATTGCCGAAGCGCGAAGTACACACAGTTTTGCGGTCTGCGGCATGGTTAGACGCACCTGCGTTGTCGATGGCGACACGATCTGGCTCGAAGGCGTGAAGATCAGGATCGCGGACATCGACACGCCGGAGATTTCGCAGCCCAAATGCGACTACGAGTACGACCTTGGCATCAAGGCCCGCGACCGGCTGGTTGTCCTGCTCAACCAAGGCGAATTCGAAGCGGTGACGATTGGAAGCAGGGACGAAGACCAGTACGGTCGCAAACTGCGCGTGCTGCTGCGCGATGGACGCTCGATCGGCGACCAACTGGTCGCAGAAGGCCTTGCGCGAACCTGGTCCGGACTAAGGGAGCCCTGGTGCTGATGCGCGATTGGCCCGACAGCGACGATCCGCTTCCGCAGACCGAGCCGGAATGGAAACTGAAGCTCGAGGCATGGCTTCTGGGAATTCCGATCGTTCTCATGCTTGTTGTCGGCATCGGGTCGCTCTTTTGACGCTCACCCGCGACCAGGAACTTTGGAGCATGGCACTATGGGTCGAGAAGCACCACGGCGATGCCGGGCATGAATTCATTGCGTCGAAGATCGATCAGCTGACCCGAGCCGGCGAGGAGAAGGGGGTAAAACTCTGGCAAGATGTGGCACATCGCTATGAGCAGCTTGGCGAGCGTAAACCCCATTTCTCTTGATGCAGTCGGGAGCAGTAGCCTCGATTGACGTAAGATAGGCCTCCAGCCGTTCGATGGTTCTGCGGCGCGGCCTGCGCCCCATCCTGAGGTCGAGCACGAATCGCGGATCGCCAACCGCGCGCCGTCCGAAGCGCGTAGCCGAAATATGATGATCTTTCAGATGCTTTTCAATCCGTTCCAGCAAGGTCATGTCCCTTTCGCTCCGACTCGCAAATTCCTTGTGTTCTTGTTATGTTCTTAGTAGGATCGCGTCCGCGAGTCTAGGAAAATTCCTACGATCAAGATTCGAAGGACAGGCGAATGGAACATGTGAGGGAAGAGCTCGACCGGCTGATCCTCAAGGGCGGATATGGCTACGCGTCGATATCGCGGCTGCTCGGCCGCAATCCCGCCTATGTGCAGCAATTCATCAAGCGCGGCTCACCGAGGAAGCTCGATGACGAGGATCGAAAGACGCTCGCCTGTTTCTTCGGCGTCGATGAGCAAGTGCTCGGCGGTCCGGCCAATCCGATCACCGACGGCATGGTCGAGATACCCGTTCTTGATGTGGAAGCATCTGCCGGTTTTGGGGCGGTTGCTGCCAGCGAGACTGCGCATACCCGGTTCGGCTTCGACGAGCGCTGGCTGCGGCATCTGACGTCGGCGAAGAGCGCGAGCCTGTCGATCGTTGGGGTCAAAGGTGACTCGATGGAACCCACTCTGAGCGATGGTGACGAGGTTCTGGTTGATGCGTCAGATCATGGCTCGCGGTTGCGCGACGGGATCTACGTCCTTCGCTCTGACGACACCCTCGTCGTGAAGCGCATCGCCATCAAGCCAGGTGGCAGGCAGATCACCATTGCCAGCGACAATCCTGCCTATCCGACCTGGCACGACATGGACCGGTCGGAGGTTCACGTCGTCGGCCGGGTCATCTGGTTTGGCCGGGCACTTTAGGGGCAAGTCTGGGTCTATTCGGTTCTTTGATTTTGGTCCGCCCATCAGTTGAACGATTGTCCCCCCTTACTCGGAAGATGACAATATCGGAGTTGCAATTACACGTTTCTCGGTTGGGTTTGGCGAGCACTAGCTGAGCTTTTGCATCAGAGGCTCGATGGAACCGAGTTTCTTGAAGGAAGGGTGATTACCTTCAAATGCGGTTGAGGAAATGGTTTCGAGGACAAAATCTTAAGCATTGAATCTGGCTTGCAGCTAAGTCATCACACGATGTTGGTTTGATCTGTGATGGGGGATATTTGGTGAGTGCTTTCGATCTCGCCGCACATAAAGCTCAACTGAAAGAACCCGAGGACTACTACCGCCAGCACAGTTTCACCGTTTATCTGTGGTCCGACCTCTGGCGAAAAATAGCAGGTCCGCAGGCATTCGAATGGAGTGAGGTTGCCTTCGAGGACGCTGCCGTTGACGCCGTTCCCATGGAGCCGGGTATCTACGCGTTCAAGATCGCAATCCGAGATACGATCATGCCCGAACACAGCGTCATCGTATATTTTGGTCAGAGCGGCGCGGGTAGCGATGGCAAGCTGCGCAAGCGCTTCAAGCAATATCTTCGGGGAAAGAAGCGGGGGGCAAAGCGCATTCTCATTGATCGGCTGTTCCGCACCTGGCCCAACGATTTGGTCTTCTGCTACGCAGCACTCGATTGCACTGAGGATGAGCTTCTCAAGCTCGAGAATGATCTTTCGGATGCTGCCATTCCGATGTGCAGTACCATGGATTTCTCCGCCCATGTCCGGCGCATAGTTCCGGTTCTGAGGAGCTGACGATGGCGAAAACAAAATCAACCAAGGAACCTCTCTACCTCCCTGCGCTCAAAGGGCAGATCGGGAAATGGTTCTACTATTCGACGCTGATGAAATTCCGCGAAGCTGAGCGCTACATCAAGCTGGTCCCGGACTTTTACGACAACCAGAAACTCTCGGATCTGATCCAGCGAACGATTGTCTCGGAACGCTCGGAGAAAATTGCTGACTATCTGCAGCAAGTCGAGGAGCGCTTTTTCCCTTCGATGGTCATCGCGGTCTACGAAGGTGCTCCGCAGTTCCATGAATTCAATGTCGAGCACAAGGCGAAGGACGCCCTTCCTACGCTCGACCCTTCGAAAACGCAGGCTTTCGGCTATCTTGAACTGACCGGCGAGGAAATCCTGTTCCCGCTGGATGGCCAGCATCGGCTCAGCGGGATCAAAAAGGTGCTTAAGCGCTTGGCCGACGATGCCGAAAACGAGCTGTGGGACGATGAGCTATCGGTCATCATGATTGGCCACGAGGCGACCAAGAAGGGACGCGAACGATCTCGCCGACTGTTCACAACCCTTAACAAGCGCGCTGTAACGGTAAAGGAACACGAAATCATCGCACTCGATGAAGACGATGTGATGGCGATTGCCTGCCGCTTTGTCGTCGAGGATCTGGCCAAATGGAAGCGCGAGGGGTTTGTCGCGCTCAAGGCCAATGCTGCACTTGCGGCCTCTGACAAGAGCGCATTCACATCGATCATCACGCTGTACCACTGTTTTCGGGTGATCTTCGAGGCGCTTGCCGAAGCGCACGATGATGAAACGCAGAAAGAGAAGAAGGAACGCTTGAAGTTTAATCGGCCGCAGGAAGAATGGCTCGATGTCTATATAGCCGCAGCGCGCACTTTCCTTGTCGAGATCGCAAGGTCCTTCCCGAAGGTGTCGGCAGCGCTTGACGCAACAGAACCGACGAAGGTGATCGCCAGGGAGCGACCGAGCGATGGAGGGCACGTTTTGTTTCGGCCGCGCGGCTTGTTGATGTTTGCCGAGCTGGTCGCAGCTTCTATCAAGGACGACGGGGCGGTGCAGATAGAGAAAGACGACGCGAAACCGGCAACCGTCAAAAGACTTGCGATCAAGCGCGTGCGCGACGCGGTTCGCTACTTCGACGATATTGAAACCGATATCACCAAGCGTCCTTACAAAGACCTATTCTTTGATCCCGTGACGGGCCAAATCAGACCCGGTCGCATGGCCCTCAGCCGCGATCCGCTCCTATACGAGGCAGGCATGGTCTCCGAGCGCAAAGCTGCCAGTATTGCGAAACGCCTTGAAAATGCGTTGGGAGAAGAAGTTGAACTCGATGATTTTCTCGAAGGCTAACGAAAAGTGCTTCGGTCTACGTCGGGCTCAAACTGGCAGGCGCGGACTGCCATTTCGACACCGAGCCATACCGTTTGTATTAGACACCGATGGCTCGCACTGCATCCAGCGATTCGGTTGATGACCCTCTCGCGATCGCGTTCGGCAAAGCGCTCAAGCGACATCGCGAGGCAGCGGGACTGACGATGCCGCAGCTCGGTAAGAAGATCGGTAGACAGCGCTCTTATATATGGCGGGTCGAGCATGGCCAAAGTCTGCCGAACCTTAGAACTGCAGCCCATCTCGCGGCAGGGTTGGGAATACCCTTGTCCGAGTTGCTGGCAGGCGTCGACCTCGAAGGAATCAGCTCGCGCGATCGCAGCGCCGGATAGCTCTCATCACGCGTGCGAACTGAAACCGCGAAGGCCGTTTCACGCTTGATGATGTATACTTTTTAGTATACATCATCGGGAGCAGGAGGCGATCCACCGATGGACAACAGCTTGAGTCTAGCCGCAATTCGAGGGGTCCAGGGCCAGCGAGCATTCTATGTGGCAATGATGCCCTATGCAGCTGTCGCCACAATACTCGCACCGCTTGCCAGCGCGCGGGAAAGCAGGATCGGGAGGGCGCTAAACAAAGCCCGTGTGAAACCCTTCGCCCAGTTCCTGACGTCGAATTCTCCGTCTGTCGTTGTGCCGTCGATCCATGTTGCCATCGATGGTTGCATGGGGTTCGAGGAAGTGGCCGAATCCATCTCGGTTGGGACCCTGAAGATCGCGCTCGATGCGCCGCTGATGCTCATTGATGGACGGCATCGCGTCGCTGCAATTGCCGCAGCGCTCGGCCAGCGGCCATACCTCGACCGCGAGACGCTGCCAGTATGCTTCCACGCGCACCTGGGTCCCGAAACAGCACAGCAAATGTTCGACACTATCAATCGGCGGGCCATACGCCCACCGCGTCAGAAATGCGAAGTATAGAGCACGAAACGCCTTGTCTCGTCGCGCGTCCAGATCTGGCACTAGAAGAGAGCCGTCGACAGATTGTGAAATCTCGACGCCCGGTGGTGACGTCCTCGGGATGACACTGTAGGGTTCGAACGTGTCAAAAACCACTCGATCCTCTACTGCCGCTCCTCAAGCACCCGATCTCGCCTCGCTGCAAGACGACATCCGTTCGATCTACTGCTCAGATGAGCGCCCATGGGTCATCGGATACTCCGGCGGGAAGGATTCGACGACCGCCCTGCAGCTGATCTGGTCCGCGATTGCGGCCCTGCCTGCCTCGGAGCGGAAAAAGACAATCTACGTCATCAGTTCCGACACGCTGGTCGAGACTCCAGTCGTATCCCGCTATATCGACGTGACGCTCGAGCGCATCGCCGAGGCGGCAAGCGTGCAGGACCTGCCCTTTGTGACCCACAAGGTGATCCCTGAAATCGACAAGAGTTTCTGGGTCAATCTGATCGGCCGCGGGTATCCGGCCCCGTCGAGGCGCTTCCGCTGGTGCACCGAACGCCTTAAGATTGAACCTGCCAACGAATTCATCAAACGTCGGGTGGCCGAATTCGGCGAGGTAATTATGGTGCTGGGCGTGCGCGAACAGGAGTCTGCGACACGCGAGCAGGTCATGAAGATGCATCGCATCGAGGGCTCGAAGCTGTCGCGCCATTCGTCGCTTCTGAATGCATTCGTGTATGCACCCATTGCCGCTTTCTCGACCGACGATGTTTGGAGCTACCTGCTCCAGAATCCGTCACCTTGGGGCAACGACAACCGTGATCTGGTTGCGATGTATCGCAATGCGGCGGCGGGCGAATGCCCTCTCGTGATCGACACTACGACACCATCCTGCGGCAACTCGCGGTTCGGATGCTGGGTGTGCACCGTCGTCGAGCGCGACAAGGCCATGGAGTCGATGATCGACAATGGCGAAGAATGGCTCACCCCGCTGCTCGAATTCAGGGATCTCTTGTCCGATACCCAGGCTCCGGAACGCAAGCACGAGTTCCGCGGTGTGCGACGCCGTAATGGTCAGATCAACTTCATCGGCGGCACCGACCGGATCATGCATGGCCCCTACACCATGGATTTTTCGCGCAAGCTCCTTCGCCGATTGCTCGAAACCCAAAAGATGGTCGCCCAAGACGCGCCAATTGGCGAGGCGCCGGTGCTTATCCAGGAAGCGGAGCTGCACGAAATTCGCCGGCTGTGGCGGACTGAGCGGGCCGACTGGGCCGACAGCGTTCCGCAAATCGTTCGTGAGACACTGGGCAAGGATCTCGAGTGGGTCGAGGAAGATGCGGTCTCGTTTTCGGGCGACGATGGTAGACTCCTGTCCGAGCTTTGTGATGAACACGAGGTGCCGGCAGAACTGGTGATGAAGCTGCTCGATGTCGAAAAGGCTTCCCACGGACTGAAGCGTCGGCACGGAGTACATACGCAAATCGAGGATGTTTTTCGGCTCGACTGGCGCGATCTGGACGAAATTATCGAGGAGCGCCGACGTGAGCTCGGTCCGGTCGCCAATGATGGCGATGATGAGGACGAACCCGCGCTCTTCGATGACGGAGACGTGGCCGGATGATTTTGCGCATAATCGACCTCCAGGATTTCGGTCTCTATCGGGGCGCGCATAGCCTCGACCTTACCCCCACCCGCGGGAAGCCCGTTGTGCTGTTCGGCGGCAAGAACGGCGTGGGCAAGACGACGCTTCTCGAGGCGGTACGGCTTGCGCTCTACGGCAAACGCGCGCTCGGCATCCGTGTCGGCCAAGCCGAATATGAAGATCACCTGATGCAGCGTCTTCACGTCGATCGTGATGGTCAACGAGCCGAATTCGCCTCGGTTTCGCTCGAATTCGACTATGCCGAAGCCGGGCGCGTCCAGAATTACCGTGTTCGGCGAAGCTGGGCCGCGCGGGGCAACCGCGCGATTGAGACTCTTGAACTGGAAAAAGACGGGTCCATCATTGACGAGGTTCCGCAGGACGAATGGCAGGCATTCCTCCAGGAGCTTATTCCACCCGGAGTCTCGCAGCTGTTCTTCTTCGACGGCGAGAAGATTGCCGACATTGCCAGCGATGAACCGGATAAGGCCTTGGCAGATGCCATTCGCGGACTGCTTGGCTTCGAGTTGGTCGGCAGGCTTAGGACTGACATCGGCCTTTATCTGGCGCGTCGCGCACGCGACGAGGAGGATCTTGCAGCGGATCGCCTTGAGGCAGCGGTTCGCGATCTCAAGGCTGTCGAGCAAAAACTTAACCGCGCCTTCGACGAGCAAGCAGATGCAGAAGCGCACTATCGGAGCCAGCTTGCCGACGCCGAAAGGATCCAGGAGCGTTTCACTGCGGAGGGCGGCGAAGCGGCGAGGCGCCGAGGCGATCTCGAGGGGAAGAGTGCGGAACTGCGCGAGCAGATCGCCGAACGCGAAGCCGAACTGCGCGGCCTAATGAATGCGACGCTTCCGCTGGCTATGGCGCCCGGCCTTATCAGCCGCTTCAATGCGCATACCAAGCTAAGGGGAGAAATCGACCGGCAGCGTCAGGCCGCCTTGCTCAGCGAGCGGCTGCTAGGATGGCGTGCCGCAGACGAACCTGCGCGGCGCGCCAAATGGACTGCGTCACATTGGCAGGACCTGACCCGATTCCTGCAGGCGGAAGAGGCATTGGCTCAGACCGTCGATAAGGACGGAGCGCTGGCAGGAGAGCGCGTGGAACCGAGTATTATTGCCATGCTCACTGCGGCAGAAACGGAAATTCCGCAGATGGCCCGGCATCTGGTTGCCGATATCGATCGGCTTGCGGCGCGGCTTGCTATTGTCGATGCAGAACTCGAACGTGCCAATGGCAAGGCAGCGGGGATCCTGCTGGACGACCTATTGCAAAGCCAACGCGATGTAGCTCTTGCCGAAGCCCAACTCACCGCCAAGGCGCAGGAGTTCAAGTCGCTTGAGTACAGACAGGAATCTTTGGAGCGCGAGAAGCGCAGGGCATTGGAAGCCCAGACCGAAGCGGCAGCATCGCAGCAACGCGTTGCTCTCGCCGGGCGTGTCAGTCGCGTGCTGCAAAGGTATGAGGAGAAACTGCTTGATCTGAAGATCGATCAGCTGCGTGCTGAGTTCGTCGATCGCTTCAATTATCTTGTTCGGAAAAAGGGATTTGTCAGCGATGTGCACGTGGATCCGCGTAGCTTCGAGACAGTCCTGATTGGCGAGAATGGCAACCAGATCAGAAAGGCTAGCCTGTCAGCGGGGGAAAAGCAGATCTATGCCGTTGCAATGCTCTGGGCTCTCGCGCGGACCAGCGGTCGCGCCCTACCCATGATCATCGACACGCCTCTTGCGCGTCTCGATCAAGAGCATCGCTCGACGATCGTCGAACGTTATTTCCCTAGTGCCAGCCATCAGGTCCTTGTCCTTTCCACCGACACCGAGGTCGACGGTGAACTGCTCGACCGGCTTTCGCCGAGCGTAAGTCATTCGTTCCGGCTTGAATTCGATGACCAGGAAGGTGCAACCCAACCTATCCCGGGCTATTTCAACGACGAGATATCCAGCGACGATGCAGTACAGCAAGCTTAGAATTTCGGAGGAAGCAACCAGCAGGCTCCGTTCGCTACGCCAGCGGACGGGCGTCACGCCAAACCTTTTGTGCCGTGCCGCCCTCTTTTTGTCGCTTGAAGAAGGGGCTCTCACCTCGCCAGCGCCAAACGACAGGGGTCAGGAATTCAATGCCTACACACTTACCGGCGATCAGACGTCCCTGATCGGCATGCTCATCCGCTTTGTCGAACTCGAGAACGGAAATCCCGACCCTGACAATGCGGCGCTACTGAAATTGCTAGCCGGCCACATTCACAGAGGGATAGGAACCCTCGCAGTACGCGCCAAGACCGCAGCCGACCTTGGCCGCCTCGCAGCGGCGGCATGAATACCGAAGCATCACGGCCAATCTATCTCGACCACAACGCGACGACCCCCGTGGCGCCCGAGGTTGTCGAGGCGATGCTTCCATTTCTGACAGCAGATTTCGGTAACCCCGCCAGTGTCGAACATGTGTACGGCAATATCGCTCAGGAAGCGGTCGCCCAGGCACGCAAGCAAGTGGCATCCAGTCTCGGCGCGCGCGACAATGAAATCATTTTCACGTCCGGCTGCACCGAAGCCAACAACATTGCCTTGCTCGGTGCCGCGCGCGCGCGTCCGGACAGGAAGCATTTGGTCGCCAGCGTGATCGAACATCCTGCTGTGCTTGAACCGCTCGCGCATCTTGCAAAAGAGGGCTTCGAGGTAAGCCTTGTCCCTGTCGACGCAGACGGCAAGGTCGATCCATGCGCCATCGAGTCCGCAATTCGGCCCGACACAGGTGTGGTTTCGGTCATGGGCGCGAACAACGAAGTTGGAACCATTCAGCCAATACGAGAAATCGGCGCAATCTGCGCTGAGCAGGATGTCTGGTTTCATTCGGATCTTGCACAACTAATGGCGCATCGCGCAGTAGACGTTGTAGAGTGTGGCCTCCATCTCGCCAGCGTCTCGGCGCACAAGGCATATGGGCCCAAGGGCGTCGGTGCGCTGTATGTCCGAAGCCGATCACCACGGGTACGTATCGAGCCCGTGATGTTCGGTGGTGGGCAGGAGCGAGGATTGCGGGCAGGGACAGTTCCAACGCATCTCGTTGTCGGGCTGGGCAAGGCTCTCGCGGTTGCGCAAAACCTTCGGGATACTGACAATCAGCGTCTGGAGAAAATGCAGCAAATGCTCGTCCGGATCTTCCGGGACGAAATTGCGGAATTCTCGATCAATGGCGACACCGAGCACCGCTTGCCCAACAATTTGTCGCTGTCGATAGCCGGTGTTGAGCCGTTGGCTCTCATTCATCGCCTCAACTCGGTAGCCAGTTTCAGCGCATCGAGCGCATGTGCAACAGGCAAGGTCGAGACAAGTCATGTCCTGCAAGCCATGTTCGGAGATAGCGAGCGGGCGCGCGGTGCCTTCCGCATTTCTCCTGGTCGATATACGACTGAAGCAGAGCTCGAAACCTTCGCAGATGCGCTAATCGCAGCCATTGCGGACTTGCGTCGCTACGCCGCTTAAGAACGATGCCCGGGGCTAAACGGGAGTTTCTGATCCACTCGCCCAGAACGTCGCATATCGAACCATCATGTCTTCCACGCGGGTGGGGGGGTAGGCCTCGGTCTGCAGCCGCTCAAAGCCAGCTACTGCGTATCGGTTGAGCAGTTCGATCCCCCCTTGGCACTCAAGCCCGTAGCACGGGACGGATCGAGCAGCAGGATCATCTCGCGCTCAACGCTCGCCTTGTCGGTGAGATCGATATTATTACGCGTAAGCTCTGCATCGATGAGTAGCCCGGCAATGAAATCCGAATTCGGTTTGAAGGCGTCGGGATACTCGGGGAGGAAGGGCTCGGATTCTAGGGCGTCTTTCGCGCCCAGTCGCCGCTCGTCCAGTCCGAGCAAGGCGCAGATATACCAGCCATCGAACATCAGCCATCCATCGCTGCGCCCTGTTACGATCGCAGCGAAAAACTTGCGAGCCCCGCTCGGCAAGGTGAAATTCATGCTCGCTGCTCCTCATCTTCGTCGGAATGGAAGCGCGCGAAGAAATCCTTCCCTGTGCGCATTTGCGAGTTGCCCTCTCCGTCTCTCCAAATGGTGATATACTCGACTCCATCGCGAGTTTCGAAGGCGTCGGAAAAGCCCTCACGCTCTGTCGAGATGACGAACATGATCATCTGGTCGAATAGGCCAGGAACAATTTCGCCAACCTCACGGCGAACCTCGAGATCGAGCGAGACTGCCGGACTGTCGACGATGAAGGGGAGTTCGAAAGGCGCCGCGCTGAGAAGCGAAGATATAAACGCGTAGGCAACCGACAGGCTCTGCCCTTCACTTACGCCGCCCTTGTGACGGGAACCTGGGGCACCGAGTTCAAGCGCGGCCCCGATCTTCGTCACTTCAAGGGTTTCTCCCTTGCCGAGCTTGCGAAGTTTCTCATTTGTCGAGGCGCGCACGCTTTCGCGGAGATTGCCAAGGGCAGTGCTGCTGATCGAAGCCACAACCTCTTTGACCTGCGCAGCTGCCTCGGAATAGCGCAGCGTGTTGGTTGCTGCCGCCAGTTTGCGTTCACAGTCCGCGCGATGCTGACGCGCAAGGGGAAGATTGTCTTTCCAGGTCAATTGTCGCAGCTCGCGGTACGCAGGGTCCGTCGAGGCGATGTCCTTGATCTTGTCCTCAAGTTCAGGGATCTCTTTTTCGATCTGCCGACGTTCATCGATCAGTTCGGCGAGCTCGCTGTCCCCTGCATCGATCTGCTCCTGTTCGAGCGCGCCGATCTCTTGCTCGATGACACGCACTTCACGCAATTTGGCTTTTAGCTCAATTGCTGCTTGGACAAGCTCATCACCGGTCGCATTGCCCTCGCGAATGGACTGCTTCATTCGGTTTATGACCGTGATCTGATCTTCGGCGAGGTACCGTTCCGCACCCTCAAGAATGGCTTTCTTCTCTGTCGGACCGATCGCGGTTCCACAAACGCAATTGTCGGCTTGCGCCAATTCCTTGAAAAACTCATGTGAAATTGTTTTCGGCAGCTTCAGTGTCGTCAACCGGGTGCCGAGTTCGGCCAGTCTTCGATGCAGCGATGCGCCGACCTTGGAAGGCGAGCGCAAGATATCATGTGTTGATCGGCTCAGTCCCTCAAGCTCCGCCTGGGCACCATTAAGGCGCTCGTCGAGCGCTCGACGGCGTTCTTTGAATCTCTCGTTCTGCAGCTCGCGATCCTTGATCTGCCCCTTGACTCGAGAAAGCCTTTTCGTTGCCCCATCCTTCTTTGTCCGCAGCGCGGCGACCTTGTCTTCCAGTTCGTCACACCGGGAGTGAGCTTTGTCGAAATTGTTCTGTAGTCTGGTAACGCCTTGCTGCTTGATCGCACTGGTCAAATCAGCCGACTTTTCGCGTTCCTTCTTGACCAGATCTTCAATCTTGGACTGCAGGACGTCCAGCTGGTCGAGCCGGTAGAGCGCGCGGATCGACTTGGTTGTTCGGTCCTTGCTCTCCGAGCGGATCTCCTTGGCCAATTCACCATCAAAAATGAAGAGACGGGTGAACTCCGGCGTCAACAGGCGCTTTAGCCTTGGTGGAAGAAGCAAGCCCGGATCCTCGCCACCAGATTCCCGCCCCGCGCGTCTGGTCGAATACGCGACTGTCTGTTTGAGGTAATCGAAATCCAGTCGGATCGTATAGCGCTCGCCATCGACGAGTAGCCTGAGTTCGAACGAGCCTTCCTGCGTCTCGTCATCTGCCTTGAGGTCGGAAATCTGCTCGGGAGTCGGCTCTTCTCCGGTCAGAGCGGCCCTCAGAAGCGTCATCGTTGTTGTCTTGCCGGTCCCGTTCGGCATCTGAAGGAATGTCCAGCGGGGAGCACTACTCAAATCAATCTCGATGTCCCGAATGCCGCCGCGAACATTCCGGTATTTCCAGCCAACAACCTCAAGCTTCATCGTGTTCCTCCGGAACTCCGGCACCGCCGGCTGAAACACTTCCGGCATCGAACGGCTCGAAAAGGCGGATTACCGCGTCGACATCGGTATCGTCGAAATTGTCGCTGAGGCAGTTTTCGAGCAGTTTCGAAATCCTGTTGGCTCGCTCGCCAACTATACCCTGTTCCTTGAGAACAGTGTCGATGGCTTCCTGCAGTTCTGGCGGCATCGCTTCCAATTCCCCTCCTGGCACGCGCCCTATTCCTTTCGTTCGACTGCACTCCATGCGCGCAGTTTGTCGCGGCGAGCAATATCCGCGCTCGCCTCGACCCCAGCTTCTTCGTCCTGAATGTCGTCGACCCGGACAAAATCGATCACCATGGCCCTTTTGTCAGGGTTGCCGGGGTCGGTCCTAAGGCATCGCCCAAGCCGCTGGATAGTCTCGAGCATCGCACGAGCGCTTGCGAAAAGGACGACGGTATCGACCGACCTGATATCAATCCCCTCCGAGATCCGCTTGCACGTCAGCAAACAATCTAGCTCCCCGCTTGCGAAGCGCTGCAACGTAGCTCGGTCATCCCCTGAGTAGTAGGTGTGATAGGCCACATCGGCATCAAGCAGGATGTCTTGGACTTCGCGGCCATACTCTCGGTCTTCCACGAAGATGAGGCAGCGACTTAGGATCGTGGGTTCGCGAAGTATGAGCTCGCGGAATGGCGCTAGCTTCTCTCGGGAAAGTTTCCTGACCCGTGCAAGCGCTTGGTAGAGATCGGTGATGGGCGGTGGATTGGGGCCATTTACCTGGGCATAGTACGACCGGATTGCGCGTCGCTCGGCTTCCTTGTCCTCTTCAGAAAATTCGTACTCAAGGTCGCGATAGTCAAATTCACAAAGGATGCCCCGCTCGATCGCCTTTTCGATCGGGAATTCAAAGATAACCGGTCCGATTTCATTCTCGATGAAGTTATTGCCATGCTCGTCATATTCCCGCTCCGGCGTAGCGCTGAGCCCCAGTCTCCAGGCGATGGGCCGGATCTGGCCGGGAAGATCGCGGACCATCGCGTTCGATCCCATTCCGTGCACTTCGTCGCAGATGATGAGGGCGCGGGCCTTCCATTTGTTGGGCAGCCTTCGCAAAACATCCCTGAGATTTATGCGCGATACGAGCAAGACGGCGTCTTCGGGATCGTTGAGATAGGCTTGCGCCTCCTTATGCGATTCATAGAAGCGGTAGACCGGACGCTCCCGTGGGGCGAGCTGCAGGTGCCACTGGTCAAGGAGATCGGTGCCATGCGCAGTAACGATCGCCGTCGCAACGAGACCGCGTGCGAACAATTCCGTCTCGATGTTGAGCGATGTCCGGGTTTTGCCGGTACCCGTCGCCATTTCGAGTATGCCGTTGCGCGCTTCGAGAAAGCTTTCGAGCGCCTTTTTTTGGTGGCGCCATTTGTCGGATTGCGGCTTCGGCAGTGCCTTGGGATAGGGCCGTTCGCCCCGCTCTCTAAAACGGATCAACCGTCGCTCGATCGCCTCGGGGACGGCGAAGGTCCTGATATTGGGATCTCGGCCGTGCCAAAGGCGGTCGAAACGAGCCTGCTCTGCCGCTACGCGTTCCGCTTCTCGCTTGCCTTCCCAAGAGTAAAAAACGCTAACAGATTCATAGTTTCGGAAAGCCTTCGCACTGTCGTTCGGCGAGCCATTAAATGCTAGCGCATTGCCGAATGCGTCGGCAAAAATGCCGAATTTGTCGTGGAAATCTCCGTCAAGGGTGTTTGCAGGACAGGCGACCTTGAATTCCAGCAGACCGTCAGCGATCATCCAGGCTATCGTCGCAAGGGTATCGCTCTCCAAACCTTCTTCTAGCTCGTCGATACTGCGTTCAAGGGCTTTCTTGAGTGCTTGGTCTTTCCGCGCATCATCACCCTCCGCAATCGCAAGAACGTCTTGGGATTCAAGGATTGGGCTGGCGATGATCCTCGCCACGCCCGAGTTGGCCGCAAAACGGGCAAGCCCGGCAGAAGCCAGACGCATCCATGCTGATGTAAAGAATCCAACACCCCTGTCGTACCGTTTTGCTTGCTCAAGAGCGGGACGATAGAAGGTCTCCATCAGGTCGGAAGTGGAGGTGTCAAAGTGTGTGGTCGTTGCGAGATTCCTCAGACCTCTCTCTTCCGCCACGATCGCACTATCGTCTTGATGATGACCTACATCAGGCAATTGTCACACCTTATTTTTCTGAGTGTCTGGGTTTGGACTATAAACCGAAAATTGTCATGGCCTCAGTCGAGGAGCATGTCTTCAATGCACATCCATATGATTGCGAAATATCGGATTCGCGCGGTACTGAGCTAACTGCGCAAATCGTGAAAGCCCTGATGCCAAGCTTTCGCACGATTGGCACTTCGATCACGATTAAATGTTTCGCACATCAAATTCGACTTTCGAGGGCGGCAAACCTTGCTTACGATGACCCATCTAAAAGCGCAAAGCGGCCGTTCAAATCCCAAAATCTAGCGTCTTGCTCTTGCTCCGGGTCAGCTCCTTCTCGGCCTTGTTAGCCTCTTCCGGTTTCCGCTGAATGACCTCGTTGCCCTTCTCGTTGGTCGACTTGAGCCGTTCCGTGACCTCGAGGGCCGATGACTTCTCGCCCTTGTTTCGGGCAACCGCCGCTCCGAGCTTGTCCGAACTATCGACGACCAGCGTCAGGTGATCGCGTAGCCTCGTGACCGTGACCAGGAACGTTTTCTGGTTCGACAGGTTACGCTCGCGGCTGTCCATCACCGCGATGCCGCGGTCCGAAGTCAGACCCTGCGCCATATGCGCGTTGAGCGCATAGGCGAGGTCAATCCGTTTGAGCATCGGATCGCCCTGCTCGAATTCAACCTGGTCTCCCTTCGAGGTTTCTAAGGTGACCTTACTACCTGCAATTGCGACAACCCTCGCCTGGTCGGCATTGAATAGGCCGCGCCGGTGATCGTTTCGGGTCCACCGAATCCGGTCGCCTTCGTGGATTTCGAGCTTACGCGGCTCGAGCAGGGCAAGATTGTCGTCACCCTTCCCCGCTTTGATCCGCGCCGGATCGAACCGGAACCGCTTGCCGCGCTTGTCCTCGACCTCGACCCGCCTCCCTTTCCCTTCCTGCCCGATGACGCTGTACTCACCAACCGAAAGACCGAGGGCTTGCTGCTTCCTGGAGACCTCGATCACCCGGCCCGCCCGGTAAGCTGGAAAGTGTCTTAGCTCTTCGCGGGTCGCGTTCACGCGGTCGAGGACTTCCAGCTTCATCTTGCCAGGACCGATTTCGCGATTGGCAAGTAGGCCCTGCTGGACCGCCGCGTTGACCGCGGAACGAACTGCGCGTCCCGACGCATAGATAGAAGTCCGCGCGCGCGTTTCCTTGTCGAGCGCGAGCCAAGTTTCAGCGGCGACCTGAGCCCCATCGCCCTTGGCCTCGACGGTATGCGCCTTCAGATGGTTAAGTGCCTTGCGCACGTCGCCTGTCTGGGCTGCCGCCTGCGCTTCGCGCACGACAGGGTCACGGGCGCGCAGGTTCGTAGCCATTTCTGCGCGCGCGATCCCTGCCCGCTGGAGCAGTGCGAACGGCTTGCCCGCGTCGACCGCCCCCAGCTGTTTGCGGTCTCCCACAAGCACAAGGCGATGAACGCCTGCCAGATTGGCAAGGCGAACGAGCTTCTCCTTATCCTCGTTCGAGACCATCGAGGCCTCGTCGAGCACCAGCACATGATCCTTAAGGCTCGCCTTCGCATCGGCGCGCAGAGCGACATTGCCCGGATCGTCGAGCAGCTTAGTCCAGCCTCCGAGAAAGCGCGCCAGCGTCTGCGATCCGATCCCGGTGTCGCGTTCGAGCATCTGGACGAGTGTGTTCTGGATCGCGAGCCCGATGACCGGGTGTCTTTCTTCGCGTAGCACCCCGGCAACGGGCTTCAACACGCTGCTCTTGCCGGCCCCCGCGATGCCCTGGACCGCGATCGTGCGATCCTCCGACGTGAGGATCAACTGCGCCGCCGCCAATTGGTCCTCGTTGAGCCGGAACCCCTGCCCTGTGAGCGCAGCCGCCTGGACCGACGCGGCGGCTTTCTGAGGATCGATTGCTGACGAACTATCACCCTTCCCGGCAGCGACTTCGGACAGGATCCGTTGTTCGGTTGCGACGGCATCGCGCGAGGCGAGCCAACCTTTGTGCATGCCCTTGCCAGAAATCAGATCACCTGAACGCACCAAAGCCCGGGTCCGCTTCTCGACATCGGCAATCGTGGTCGGCAGCCCGAAATCGAGCGCGGCCTTGTAAAGCGCGGTGCGCTCGAACGCTGCTTCGCGCTGCGAGAGGTGACGTATTGCCGAAGCAACGGCCTGCGCTGCGGCGATAGTCTGACGGTCCTGCTTCAGCACCGAAGGGGGCACCAGGGGATCGGTAGGATCGCCCCTGACATGCGCGGCAAAGCGGCTAAGCCACGCCCGCCCGCGCTCGACCAGCGAGCCCATCCGCGTGGATTCCATGCCCTGCCCAAGCGCCTTGGTCCGTGCGCGATCGACCAGCGGCGCAAGGTCGACCCCGATCGATTGGGCGGTCTCGCTCCATTGCTTGCCCAGGGTCGCGCGGTCCTCAATCTCCCCCTTGCTCGCGCGGGTATCGAGCGCAGCGATACGGCCGGCTTCGAGACCCGGACCACGCCGCGCCTCGAGCACTTCCTTGCGGCGGGTCGAGAACGCCATGATCTGCTCGCGCGAAATCCCGCGCGCCTCGAAATTGCCGTGCTTGAGCACCGGACCCGGCTCGTAGCCAAGCTTTTCGACCGCAACTCGAAAGCGCGCCATTGTGATCGAGTTGAGCGTGGTATTGAGCTGCCAGAGCCGATCGTTCTTGAGCGTTCGCCACTTACCGTCCCTCCCCTGCGTGACGTTGGCGATCACCGCGTGGAAGTGAAGGTTGGGTTCCTGGTTGCGGTTGGTGTCATGCTGGAACAGGCCGACAACGAGATTACCCGTCGCCTGAGTGACCACCTTGCCCTTCTCGACGATCCGGGTCTCGGCCGCGTTCTTTTCGGCCCAGTGCAGCGCCTCGACGACGGCTTCACGGTAGGCGGCGATGATCCTGTCGTCCTTCCCGACGAGTGCCAGCAGCGACCAGCTCTTGGGCACCGAAAAGGTGAGATCGGTGCCCGGTCTGTGCGCCTGGCCGGGATTGCCGACGCTGCTCCCGTCGGGCAGCTCACCGCGCAGCAGCGCGTCGAACGCCTTGGCCTCGACCTTCCCCTCAAGACCGAGGCGTTTCGCGGCGTCACCGATCCATTGACCCGAACGATCGGCATCGGCACTGGCGTAGTAATTGTCCGAAGCGAAGTAGCTCGCCGCTGCCGAAGGCGAGCGGACATTGGCGACGGAAAGCATGGGGCAAGATCACCTTTCGCAAGCCCTCGCCCCTCCCCTGGTCGGCGTCACATATCGGGATCGTAGTCGCCGAGATCATGGTCGTGGTCGTGATCGCGGTCAGCGCCCTTCCCTTGCTTCGCAGCGCCGCCCAGGAGCGATTTTTGCTGCTCCTCCTGCATCTTCTGGTCGGCCTTGCTGCGGGCGTCCTGCGCCCGCTGGTGGGTCGCAGGATCGGGAACGTCGGACCGCTGCGACGACGCAGTTACTTGGTTGCTGTCGCGATCCTCTTCGGCCTTGCTGGACAGGGGAAGCTCGGACTGGGCGGGCTGAGGTTGGGCAGGAAGCGCGCTCCTTTGTCCTCCATCGCGAGGGTTTCGCACCTTGGTTTGTTCCGGCCGCGCCTGCTCAGCCTTGGTGGACCGGCGACCCCTGCTTGGTTCCTTGTGCTGGTCCTTGCGGAGCCTCTTTGCAGTACGATTGGACGGATCGTGCTTGTCCTTCATCCGGCGCGGATCACCGTCATTGTCGCTTGTTTCGGAAGGTCCTGTTGGCTCTGTCGTGGTCCCCGCTTCGCCGCCTGCGGACGCTGTCTGCTTGGTCGCCTTGGGGATCTCTCGCGCGATAAAGCCTTCCGCTACCCGGGGCCAATTTCGTGGCTGAAGGACGACCGGCGCTGCCGGAAATCCTTCCGGAAACTTGACGAAACCGTGGAGGTTCTTGAGCCTCATCAGCTCGTCGGGAAGCAGCAGCGGGACCACCTGACGCCGCGGCGTAAGACTGACCGCATCGCGGGCGTTGTTGTAGCCGTAGCTGTAGCCTTCCTCCATCTCGCGAACCTCGCGGTGACCGATGACATCGGAACACCAGGTGGCGGTTTCGCGGTCGGCGGTACCGAGGATCAACTTGGTGCGGGCGAGCGACGACAAGGTCATCGCCATGTTCTCACCGTAGACGTCCTTGAGCTTGGCAAAGGCATGGATGCCGGTGACGATCGCACCCCCGAAATTGCGCGCGGTCTGCAGGCCCTTTTCGAGCGAAGGCAGGCGATGGAGCGCGCCCAGCTCATCGATCAGGAACCATAGCCTTAGGTCGCGCGAACGCTCGCCCGCCATCAGCGTGTTGATCGATGTATCGAGCCACAAGGTGAGCAGCTGCGATAGCACGCTCATGTCGATGTAGCGCGCCGAAAGGAACAGGATCGAGCTGGGTTTTCCCGCCCCGTTGACCCATTCGCGGACTGAGAACGGATTGCCGTCTTCGGGCAGCATCTGCAGCGCCTTGGCGTTGACGTTGAACACTGCACGCACCGATTCGGCCATGCGTGCGGCGCTCGGCGTGCTGATCGGTCCCGCCATTGTGTCTTCGAGGAGCTGGTGCAGGTCGGAGAGATCGGCGTTCATCAATTCGTGCGCGAGCGCGGCATTGGTGCCCCGTCCCGCCTCGGCGAGCTTGAGGCAGGTCTCGACGAACAGCGTGCGCGCAGCGAGCACCCAGAACTGTTCTGCGCCGCCTCCGTCGTGGGGAACCAGGGACTCCGCCGCGGCATGGAATTCTGCGCGGGTCATGCAATCGTTGAACACGCTCCATGCCGGACAGCGCGCGTCGAGCGGGTTCAGGATGATGTCGCGTTCGGGCTCGTAGAAGGTCTCGATGAAGGCCCCGGTAAGGTCGAAGATGACCGCGCGCTCGCCCCGTTGCCGGATCTCGTTTGCCAGCTCGGTGAGCACCACGGTCTTGCCGGTTCCGGTCGTGCCGACCAGCATCGCGTGACTCTGCTCGAGCCGCCAGGGCCAGCTGACACGGGCAAGATGGGCGGGAGCATAGAAGCCTGCATCGCGAAGGTAACTGGACCCGGCAAGGCGCCACTTCCAGCCCATGGCTTCGCCATATTCACGCGAACGCGCATCGCGGTTGTGCCGTTCGATCTCGCGCTTCAGTTCGGGAAGGGTTGCAAGCTCCGCGCCGCGCACGTGCTTCTTCTGTTTCGAGCGCTCACCGAAGCGTTCGGCGACCCACCAGAAGAGCAGGAACAGCGGGGCAAGGATAAGCGCGGCAAGCCAGAGCGCACCGACAGCTGTCGATCGAAAGAGCGCGACTGCCTCGCGCATTGGCGGGTAGTCGGTGACCACCGAAATGGGGAAGGCAACCATGTTGCCATCGGGCAGCTTCAGATTCACGAGCTTGTCGGGATCGAACTCCATGAAACCATAGGCGGAGGCATAGACGTGCATCCACAGGAGGTAGACCTGGTGGTCGTCGAGCGCTCCGCTCACTTCCCAGTAGACGAGGCCCAGGGCGACCAGAACGGTGACGATCAGCGGCCCCTTGAGACCGGCCGCAAACATGAAACCGAAGTGGCCGAGGAGCTGGCTGCCGCGGGTGAAGTTGACGAGATTATGCTTCATCGTCGCCTCCCTGCGGCCGGGGTGCAACGATCCCGAGGCGCTCCAACCGACGCTGGTAGGCAGCGACCGTTTTCTCACGCAGGTCGGTTTGGGGATGGTGCGTCAGCAGGGCGTCGAGTGCGACCGTGATGAAGATGTTCTGGCGCACCGGATCGGTCGCCGGAGTCCTCAGATCGGCCTCGGTCGCACGGTGCCAGGCATCGAAAATGCAGTCGCCAATGACGATGCTCGCGCTGACCCTGCGCTCGTCGGATTGTTTCCTGATCCATTCGGCGATCAGGGGCGTGACATAGGTCACGAACCGGTGGTGTCTTTGCATTTTTCCAAGTTCCTTGTGTTCAAAGAACCTGGCTCACCCTTCGAAAGGCAAGTGCCACTCTAGGCCGCCGCCAGGGGTGTAGGAAAACGGAAAATTCACGTCGCTTTTCAGCAGGCTAGACCGATCTGTGCCGACTCGGCACGGACGAGCGAGCAACTGGACCGCATCCGGCACAGAAGATGTCACTAGCGATTTCTGGCAAATTCGCGAAGCAATTCCGCGCCTTCCATTGCAGCACCCGCTGCGTACGGTGTGCATCTCATCCCCAATTGCGCGGGTGGTGACCAGTGACCTCGGCTGTTCTGTCTCAAGGGTCATTGCCTTCCCTTACCTCGGGAGCGTGAGCAACCCTCTCCATTGACCAATGACAGCGAGCGGCAGTGCCCTGTCGCCCTTGCAAACAATAGACCGCACCTGCGCAAGAGGGACCGGCCAAGGACCACGTGTGGAGCGGCAGGAACGGGGTCTGTCGGTCCTGCCGCGCGCGCTGGTCCGACTCGGTTCCGGTGCGCAAGTGCGTGCGGGGCCCGGAAACAAATCAGGCCCCGCCCTCAGGAGCGCAGCACCGGCTGCGCGGGACAGAGCGCGTCCACAGCCCCGCTCAATTTCACGCCCCGTCTCCAACGCATGCGAGCATGAAAAAAGGGCGGGAACCGTCACCGGCCCCGCCCTTGTCGGCGCTTCAGTATTCGTCGAGCATGCCCCCATGTACCGTGTGCACCACGCGGTGTGCCAGGTGTGCCGGCAGGGCGTTGTAGTCACCCTCGTCGAGTGCGAAGTAACCGAGATCGCCGTCCTCGATGACGTGCTGGTCGAAGAAGCTGTGCAGTGCCCGCCGTTCGGCGGTGGCAAGTGCCTCGAAGTAGCTGTTCGAAGTGGTCTGAACCGTTGCAAGTGTAGCCATGATATCCTCCTGATTTTGTCGGGAAGCCGACAGGAGGTTGGCGGACGGGGATGCGGCCGCCGGGTCACAGGATCGCCCGCATGGGCGACCGCGAAGCGGCGGTGGGGGTAACGGTTTTGTCGGACCGTAGCGTCAGCGAAGGGGAGGCAAAATCGTGGGGCCCCGCCGTCCTTGACGCGGTGGTTGCAGCCCCGTCAGCATGTGTGTTCCGTGAGCCAGGACCCTCTCACCTTTCCTCCTGGCGCGAGGTCAGATTTCGTTTTCCTACATGCCTGGATCCGGGGCAGAGAGCGTGCGGGCTGCCGCCACAAGGGGATTATTGAAAGGACCCCCATATGCCATCACAACGAAGCGCGATTGCCGCATTGAAGAAACTCGAAGCCGACCGGGAAGTGCTCGACCAGCGGCAGCGTGAACTGGAAGAGAAGGCTGCCACTGAATTGGGCCAGATGCTGCTCGGCACAGGTATCGAGACCTTCTCGAAGAAGGCCATCAGGAAGGCCGGTGAACTGCTCGGCAAGCTGGGCGAAGAAGAAGGCCTGCGGCGGCTGGAAACAGCCCGCTCTGCTCCCGCTCGCGAGCCCCAGGCATCGTCCGGTTAGAACACAAAGAGGGGCGCTGTCCGGTCTGGACAGCGCCCCTCTGATGGGGATCGATGATGATGGATGTCAGTCGATCTCGGGAGCGTCGGTGTTGTCGTTCTCGTCACCCGAGCCGTTGCCGCGGCTGAGGAAGTCGACCTTGTCCGCGAGGATCTCGGTGCCGTAGCGCGTGACCCCGTCCTTGTCCTCCCA